>Ga0233450_10000575_pt1 | contig 42281 bp, 29 predicted proteins | sample 011ome_30_FD_189956 | JGI IMG/M metagenome (GOLD analysis project Ga0233450, IMG submission 189956) | Coastal salt marsh microbial communities from the Groves Creek Marsh, Skidaway Island, Georgia - 011501CT (spades assembly) | ecosystem: Environmental > Aquatic > Marine > Intertidal zone >... | reverse complement strand
GAAAAGAAAAAAAAAAAGAAAATCGAGCGGGGCTGCCACTTTGGAAAAAAACGAATATTTTGGCTCGTAAATACGCAAGAAAAAGACGACGAAGAGCTTTCTTGCGATTTTGAAGACGACGAGAGCGAAAGAGAGAGCACAGAGTACGCGGAATAATAAGAGAGAGGAAGAACTCTTTTTGCGCCGGTTCGTGTCCTTTTGTCGCGCGTTTTTTCCGTTTTGTTAGCATATAGAGTCTCTCATCATCTTGAAAGAAATCGTCTAAAATATGTCGTCGTCGAACACGAACAACAACAACCAAAACGCGTTATTCTTCGGCCTCGCCGGTCTCGCCGGAGTGGTCAAGAAAACCATCCTGAGCGGCTTTACATCCAGCACCTCGTCGTCGATGTATTACTCGAAACATTTAACGCAATTTGAGGAACCTCCGGAACATTTAAAGTGCGTCATCACGCAAGATTTATTCGAGGATCCCGTGGTGTTGTTGCAAACCGGGTACACGTACGAACGCGAGGCGATATCGAGATGGCTGAGAAGTAAAAGGTTCGGGAATCAACCGACGGATCCAACGACGAATGCAATCGTGACGTGCACGGACGTGGTGCCGAATTGGCAGATTCGAGCCGGGGTGGAAGCTTGGTTGCAAGAGAAAGGGTACGGCGCGAGCGAGTATTTTCAGAAGAGGATGTACGACAACAACGACGATTCAGACGTAAACGAGGACGATTCAGACGAGAACAACGAAGGAAAAGGAGAGGAGGAGAAGAAGAAACAGAAACAGAAATATACGACCACGCTACCGCCACCGAAATGGCCGTTAGTGCGATGCGCCAGCGGAGCGCCTCCGGCGACGGGAGAACCGACGGATAAATACGGCGTGCCCGTTGGTGGGAGAGACGGGAGAGGTGGAAGGAGTTCGTCCTCATCGTCGCGAAACAATGTGAGTAGATTAACCGCGCTCGCAGAACGCGTGCACAACGCTTTACACAGAGACGTTATTGTTATTTTTCACGCGTTGAAACGGATAGCGTTGTCGTCGCCGAGGAATTTATCCTTCTTTTTAGCCTCGTTCGGCGCCGCTGTCGGAGGTATTCTCGTCGCCTTTCTCATCGTCGTCCAAAGGATATTATTTTTGCTCACTGGACGCGTCAGTGCGGCGGGATTGGAACCTTCCGCGGCGTTGACAGCGGCGAGTTCGGACGAACAAGTCAGGGCGTACATCAACGAGAACGCCGCGAATTCAGTCGCGACGGCGATTGGGAATATTCTTTGGTGGACGTTTATTTTAACCATGATGTGGTTCACGCAACATAACGCCATTCACGAACACCAACAAGCTCATCTCATGCGCGCGAGAGCAGCGCAGGCACAAGCGGAAGGTAACCAGCGACGACAGGGTCATCATCGCTACTGGCATTGGGGACAGCGACACCCGCGATTCCTCCATTGGTAGTAAGTAGTAAGACCAAAAGGCGCTGTATGTGTACCACGAATGTAACGAATAAAGGGGTGTAAACTCAAAATAGATAGTAGTAGCAGTCAGAAATGTACTTTTATGTGTTCAAATAGTATTACGCTGAATCCAACAACAAACCTTTGCGGTTTGATTACTTTTATACATTTAAACAATCCTCCCAATTTCTTCAATTACTCAACCCGTCCGATCTAGAACTCTCTCCTACTGCTTTTTGCATCCTCTCGTACCACGGCACCATTTCCGGTACCTCTTTACACACGTCCTCGAACGTTTGGAACGTCTTCACGGCTCTGAACACGCCAAACATGGAAATATCCGCGATGTTCGGCGCGTCCCCGCCGCAAAATTTGCCGCCGCTTTGTCCAACTCCCTCGGACATCCACTTCCTCGTCTCCTCGAACAACGACGCTCTCTCGTCTTCGATCCCGTGCCTTTTCTTTAAAACCATCTTCGAAATCCCGTACATGCTCACTGCTCCGGTAATCCTCGCCGATTGCCGTTCGAAAAACCCAAAATTGCCTCTCTCCGTGATGTAATCGAAACTCTCCATCGCCTCTCGAAACGTTTTATAAATATTCGGCGTCAACACGTGCACGAACCTATCGTCCACCCATTTGCACCACTCCTCTTCCTTCTCCTTCTCTTTCTTGCTCTTCTCTCCGAACCACCTTTTCGTCAAACCCGAATGTTTTCTCACTCGCTCGTCCACTTCATTTATAATATCGCGCGAGTTATACGTCGCCTTCCCGTCCACGACTAACACCGGCACTTTCTTCCACTCGTGTTCGAACTGTTTAATCTCCGTTTTCGTCAGCGGGTTCACCTCGACCACGTCGTACGGGATGTTGTGATAATCGAGAAACGCTTTCACTTTGTTGCAGAACGGGCACACGTCGTATTGGTACAACGTGACGCTTTCGAACGGCATTCCTCCTTTAGAAGACGACATCTTCGCCTCCTTCTTCGCCTCTTCGCAGCGAGCCAGAGAAGAAGAGGAGGACCAAGAGGAAGAGGGCAAAAAGTACGCCATCATCATCGTCGCCGTGGCCGCCGCACCCGCAAAAGCCGCACCCGACGACTCAGAAGAAGAAGAAGAAGAAGAAGAGGAAGAGGACCAATCGAAAGAAGAGTAAACACGTCGACCATTCGTAAAGGCGATATCGTTGTTGCTCAAAGCGCTGCGAAAGTAACGCGCGTTCGATGCCGGTGCCGTCGTTTTCGCCGTCGTCGTTTGTATCATTCGGCGAAGAAGACTTTCTCCTCTTTTTGTACATCTCGCCGACATGGTCGCGTTTGTTCGTCGTCGTGTGTTGTTGTTCGTGTGATTCGTTTTACGCCAAAATGTGACGAAAACAGTCCTCTAAAATAAGCGGAAAAAACCTCAAAACCACGCGCGCGGAAACGACGAACGCACTCTTCGCGGGGCGAAGCTCAATATCCGGCAAAAGAAGGATTTCCATTCGCGGATTTTATATAATAATTCGTTGTTGTTGTTGTTTTAAAGAAGAATGAAACGTTTCGAGAGAGAAGAAGGAGTCGCTTTTTACAACGCGGAAGAAGACGAAGAAGAAAAGACGAAGAAGCTGAAGAGGAAAACGTTAAAGACGGAAACGTGTGCGACGACGCTCGCGCGATTCCTCGCTCGAGAAAACGAAGATAAATTCGCGGTGCAAAATCCTACACAAAAAACGTCTTTGATTCACTTCGAATGCGAGGAGCGATGGAAAACCGTTCGCGACGCCGTCGTCGAAGGCGTTTTAACGCGAGCGGAACAGTTCTTTTTGTTTCAGAACAAAAACGAAGAGTTTCTGTCTTTAACGAAGGGGGTGGTGCCTTCTGGTTTCGACGACGACGACGAGGATGAGGACGACGACTTTGAGGAGGAGGAGGTAGAAAATCACCGTTTTCATCGTGGTGGTGTTGGTCATTCAGAAAGAAGAATAACTCAAATGTTGTCGTTTGCGATGGTGGACGTCGCGTGCGCGGCGGTGGATTTCGCGGAAGAAGTCGTTCGAGCGTTTGCGAGCGGGGAGTGCACGACGGAGAGCGCGTGGGCGTACGAAGTTTTGAGCGCGTCGTGCTTTCGATTGAGCTTGAAAACGAGAGAGAGAAGAGACCAGTTCGATGTGGACTACGAGCAGGAGATGTGCGAGGAGGAAAAGAAGAACAACTTTAGCGTTCCGATATCAACGATTACGTTCGATAAGGAGACGATGGCGAAGATGGAGACGGTTATTTTGACGACGTTGGAGTATCGCGTGTCGAAACCGACGAGATCGATGTGGGCGAATGAGTTTTTAAACGCGATGAAAAAGAACGTGGAAATCGTCGCGTTCGGTACCGAAGGCGCGAGGCCAAAGGAGTTTAAACGGTTGTGGACGAAAGCAGAGGAACACGCGTGCGTAATCGTCGCCGCGAGTTTACGCTCGTTTCCAACATCGCCGCAGTTTCGAGCGTCGGCTATCGGCGCCGCGGCGGCGACGTTAGGCGTCGCCTTATCTGCGTTCGAGTACCTTCGAGAAGAAGAAGAAGAAGAAGAAGACGGAAAAGAAGAAGAAGGAAAACAACAAAAGCGCGAACGCCAACACGCCTCGTTCGTCTCGGACGTGAAAAAGCTCGTCAAAGCGACCGCCGTCAACGCGTTCGATTTCGGTTCCTGGGAGAGAGAATTCGAGATCGCGTTTGTATCCTTCTCGAAATACCATCATCATCATCATCATCTCTTCTGGGATCGTCGTCGCGACCGCCGCAACAACAAAGCGCCTTTGCCGCCTCGCCGAGGAGGAGGAGAGGAAGAAAAAATGGCGCCTGCGGACAACAAAGAAAAAGAACAAAAAGAAGAAGAAGAAAGAATCGTCGTTTCTTAGCGGCACACGCAGCAGAGCGCGACTACCACTTTTCCTTTTTATTACTATTCACGCGAGAGAGAGAGAGAGTTTAGAGAGAGTTAGAGAGACACGCGCCGCTACATTCTCACACGAAGAGATATGAAAAGTGAGCACCCTTGGGAAAAACACAGATACAAAAGAAATCATTTTCAAAATCAACAGATCAAAAACGCAAACACGCGCACATACATAACATGTCTGACTTCAAACTCGCCGCGGTGGAGGCAAAGTGTCGAGAACTTTTACGCACGGTCGATGTGGAAACCCTCTCCGAGCGTCAAATTCGCGAGAGATTAGCCCAAGATCTCGGGTTTCCCGTTGATGATTTCAAACCGTTGATTGTGTCTCTCGTGGACGAGTTCGTGCAAAAGGAACGCGCGGAAGAAGAAGAAGTGCTCCGCTCCCCGGGAGAACAACCACCACAACCGTTGACGAAGAAGCAGAAAGTTAGTGGTGTCGATGAGGAGGACCTGTTGAGGAGTAAATGGGAAGGGCCTCCTCCTCCTGCTGCACAAAAAGAGGCTGCTTTCGCGGTGAAGCGAGAAGCAGCAGCAGCTCCTCCTTCTGCCGCCGCTGAACGTGTCCTTCCAAAAGAGGAGACGGTCAAGGACGAGGACGCCGAGAAAAGTTTGAAACAAACGCTGGAGACGATTTTCGACGCTTTAGAAGATTACGGCGCGAACGGGACGACGGCGAAAGTTATATCGGAAGCGACGAAGATGGACAAGTCGGAAGTCAATCGGGTGTTGTATTTGTGCTTGAAGCGAGGGATGGATTTAAGGTTGACGCACGATAGCAAGAAGGCGCCACCGACGTGGGCATTGGACGTGACCAAGGAGAAAGGGAGTGGCGGAGGTGCCGCGGCGGCGAAATCGGGAGGAACGCAGCAGCAACAACAACAACAACAACGACAACAACAACAACAACAACAACAAGCCGAAGACGCCGTAGATGGCGAGGTGTGCAGACTCTCTAACGCGAAGCGCGTAGCCGTGCAAGTGTATAGAGGCGCACCGACGATTTCATTCAGAGAGTACTATCAAAAAGACGGCCAGTGGCTGCCGGGGAAGAAAGGCGTGAACTTGAACGCGGAACAATTTGAGAATTTACGAGAGAAGATAGCGGATGTGGAGATTAAAATCGATATCGTCGCTGCGGGTAACTCGGAAAGCGAGGCGGTGTGCGAAATCGGAGGGAATAAGAGAGTGACGGTGTCAAAATATCAAGGGAAACCGATGGTACACGTTCGCGAGTACTACCAAAACAAAAACGGCGAGTGGGCGCCGGGATTTAAAGGTTTAGCGTTTAATCGCGAACAGTGGGAAATGTTTGTCAACCACGCGGATGAAATCAGCGCGAAGATAGAAACGATGTAAAATTATACTAGTAGCTATACAACATAATATACAATGGTACAACAGCAAAAACAAAGCATAAAGCTCAGCTCAGCTCAGCACTGGTTTCGTATACGAGCCGTCCCGCCAGCCGCCTACGCATTGCCTACACGAGACCTTACACGAATTCACCATGAATCCCGGATTTGCCGTACACTCTCCACCCTCTGCCCATCCCGGACACGCCGCGTTCGTATCTTTACAAGTTTCTGAATTCGCCGGTCCCCCTGCGTAGTGCACCTTGTGATTGTTCTGGTTCCATTGGTTCGTTGGATTTACGTGAATCCACTTCGTCGCCGTCCACTTCTCTCCTCTCACGACTGGGCACCCGGCGTGCGACGACCCGGGATCTAATTCCCCGCCAGGTTTCATGGACCAGAATATCAACGCGTCGCCTTTTCTTACCACCGCTGCCCTCCCTCTATTCCCGCACTCCGAGAAATTCTTCCCCCATCCTTTCTCCGCTCTCTCTAATGGAACCTCCGTATTTGGAAACACCGTCTCTCCTCCAAATTCCGGTTCGTGCAAATACATCAAAATCGTCACAATTCGATTGTTCGCCATGCCTCCTTTGTGGAAAAAATAATCGTAATGCGCTCTATATTCCTGCTTAACCTCGTATCTCAACACCTGCGTCGCCTCTTGATGCTTCACCGGCAACATCGAAAACGTCGCCACTCGCTTTTCTAACTTTTTCATCAAGTCATTCGCTCCAATCCCAACAAAACTCCCCGTGCTCGTCCTAATGTCCGATTTCGCGGTCCCACCCGTCTCCGCGTCTACGACGCCACTCTTTGACATCCGACTTTTACTGTGATCGATCAAAAAATCGCACTCTTCGTCCGTCATGAACCGCTTATACAGAAACGCTCGCGGATGATCGAGAGAGATTATTTGCATCCTGTTCGGATCGAGCACGTGTTCCGGAGAGGTCGTCGTCGCTTCGTTTCGTGTCGTAAACTTCTCCGGCGGAGGTCTCGGTTTCCGACCTCTGAACGGATGCAGATCTTCCTCCGTTTCGATGTCCATGTCCGCTGACGTCGATTTTATCAAAATCTCCTCTTCTTTTTTCGAGGTGGAGGAGGAAGAGAACGGGACGACTAAAACGTTTTCCTCCTCCTCCTCCTCCTCCTCCTCTTTTTCTAAACTCGGCACTAAATTCGCCATCATATCTTCGTCTTTCTGCTCCGAATCTTCTCTTATTGTCGTTCTCAGATGATGATGATGATGATGATGATGGGCTTCGTAATCTTCCCGCAGCGCATTCTTCCCGATTCGAAACGAAGAATGTCGACGCTTCAAACCCGTCGTCGTTCCCGTCGTCAAGTTTGGAATGTTCGGGCCGAGAATCCCAAACGTGGCAAAGATTAAGAGCGAGGAACCGAGAATCGACGTCGTGAGAAGGACTTTTGATTTCGTTCTCCCCATTTGTCTTAAAGCAGAACAGAGCGTGACCTTTTTCTCTCGAATGGAAATTTTTTTTGTGGAGGAGCAGCCTCGAGAGGAAAAGAAGAAGAAAAGAAGGAAAGAAAACGGAGTTACGACGACGAGGCGAATGCGACGATGAATTTAATAATGGTACACACAAATACATACAATACGCGTGCTTTTCGCGGCGTTGTTCTTCTAGACGTTATAACTCGTCTCTGTTGCCACCAGGTCCAATTTTCCCACCGTTTCCTTTATCCGGCCCTAACCCTTCCAAAGTCAATTTAGTGTAATCGCACAAACCTTCTTTCAAGGAGGACACCGTGACGTCGTCGAACCAAGCCGTGCCGGCGTGCCAACGAAACATGGCGTATAAGGTTATACTCTCGATGGCTACGATTGGATCGATGACTCCAGCTTTGAACTGCCAAGTGTGCGTGCCGACGTCAAAGGCGACGGAGTAGCCGTACATCATTTTTCCGTCGATGAACTTGATGTCCGCGTAGATGGAGTAGCCGCCGTCGGAGGCGCCGGAGACGTCGCGGGCTTTCGACCAACCGGAGATGATCACTGCGGACGGTTCTTTTTGATGCAAGTGGATTTCTTGAACCGCGCCTCGAGCATCTTTCCAGTCTGGGTTTTGCATGCGCAAGGCGCGAGTGTCCGAGGAGGATTCGGAGATGCGTCCGTTTCGTTTATCGATGTTGTATCCGTCCGCGAACGGAGACCAGGATTTGAAACGTTTATTCTTCTCTTCCAGACGCTCGTACGATGGGGATTCGACGATTGACGGGTCGTCTTCGTCTAACGCGAATTGCGAATTTTCGACTTGGTTTTTTGCGGTGGTTGGAATTAACCCATCGTCGCATAAATCGTTCAGACTCGTAGCTAACGTTTTCAACATTTTACGAACGTCGCGCATTTGGCCGTTTTGTTCTTCCAGTTGGCCGGCAGCGACGTCGTGCGAATCTTTCATGCCTTGCGCGAAAAGAACGATGTGATGGAGTTTTTGAGGAATTTGTCTGAGGTACGGACGGATGGTACGCGCGGCATTCCCATATTTCGCAGTTTCGTGAGAGTGCGACGTATCACGAATGCGGTACCAGTACAGCGGAGAAGGAATGGATTCGAGTTTATAACCGCCCAAGACAGATTTAGAGAACAACTCCCAATCTTCAAGAGCGTAACCGTAATCTTCAGGGAAACCGCCTAAATCGAGGAAGACTTTTCGTCGAATCATGGCATTCGTGTCTCCGTAGAGATTTTGAAACATGCCGACGGTGGTAGCCGCGCCGAGCGGAACCCATCGTCCAATCGGCGGTCTATTTCCGGGTAACTCTAATCCGTAAAAGTATTCATTCGTACAAGTCAAAACGTCCGCTTTAGTATGCATGGCAACGGACACGAATGTGGCAATTTCTCTAGGTTTGGCAAAGTTATCATCATCCATGAACATTATGAACTCGCCGCGCGCGTGCTTGGCGCCGTTGTTACGCGCCGCCCCGGGACCTCTGTTGTCTTGTTGCAAATAGACCCACCCTTTGCGTTTGAATTCGGCGTCGATCTCACGTAAATACGCTTGCGCTTCCGGTAACGTGGAACCATCATCAATCAGCACGACTTCAACTTTCGTATACTCTTGTTCGTAAATCGATTGCAAGGCTTGTTTCAACAACTTAGGGTTGTTATACGTGACTACTATCACCGTAACGAGCGGTTCTTCCCACGTTTGTAAAGTTGACATGGCGTTCGAGGAATCCTTAGATTGGTGCACTAAGTGGTGTTGCCAAATCGTCCAGTCTTTTTCCACGTCTTGTTTGATTTTCGATTTCCCCGGGACGAATCCGTTCTTGAGAATGTCTCTGATTTTCCCCGCCAACGGTTTCGGCGTTGGTACGAACAATACTCTCTCGGCGTCGTCGTCGTCGATAAACTCGCGCGCCGAACCGACGTCCGAGGCGACCACTGGAATACCCATGACCAAACATTCCACTAAGGTGTACGGCGAATTCTCCAGTAAGGACGGCAACACGACTAATTTATTATTCGCGTTCCCTTCCTCGATGTACTCGTACCTTTGCTTCACGTCCATGTCTTTCAAAATTTGCCAATGGAACGACCATTTCTTAGCGCGTTGGCGAATGTATTGATCGACTCTCGCTCTCGCGCCACCTTTAATCGTCAACTTTTCTTCCGCTGAGTTGCTCAAGTGGCCTAAAAATGTTACTCGCACGCCTTTCATAATTTGCGTGTCCCCTCTCAAAGCTAACTGGTCCATAGCGTCGCAAAACAAAACGATACCTTTGCGCAACTCGAATCGACTGAAAAAGACAATCTCGTTGATTGTGCTCGCTTCGTGCGCTATTTTGTTCTTCGATTTCACCCACTTCGGCAGCGGGTTCGTGTGCACTCTGGTTGATTTCGTTCTGTTCCATTCCCAACCTTGTTCGGCGAACCATTTCAAAATGTACTGACTCGGCGCGACGATGTGATCGGCCATTTTCATTTGCTCTTTCTCTAAATAATCGATGACTAAATCGTGCAACGTGTCCAACGTTTGCAGCGAGTTTGTTTTGTACCACAAGTGAGGTTGTTGCGCGTGAACGACGAATTCGGTGTGTTTAAACGCTAACGCTTGTTTTTTCGCAGTCAACGCGAAATACCCTCTTCCGCGATTATCCAAGAAATGGACGCAATCGTACCACTCTTGGTCATTCATCCACATGAATACTCTGTGCGCAATGGCAACGTCTACGGGAACATCGTACGAAACCCCAGTTTCGGGTAACGCGATCACGTTAATCCCTTTCGCGGTGTAATACCCAGTCCAAAATTCTACATCCGGTGGTTTATGAATCGCGTACCCGGTGTACAAAATCGTCACGTCGAAGCCGCTTTCGTGCAACTCCTCGGCTAACGTCGTCACCGCCGTCGCTGGTCCAGAACCCGTGGATAATCCTAAAACGTAATCCGAAACTATACAAATTCGCCCGTACTTCTTTATCCTCCAAGCTTCGCTGGAAGCATCGAAAAACGATTCGTAATGTTCCCGGTACGGGTCCAAGAAATCGGACAGCGCCGGAAACGGTTCCGTCGTCGACGGATCCATCTTTCTCTTTCTATCTAAACTTTTCTTTTTATTCTTCTTGTGGTCGTACCCTTCCATAAAATCGTCGGAAACTTCCTCGTCCTCGTCCTCGTCTCCTTCGTCTTCGTACTCGCTCCCAATCGCGCCAAACACGCCTTCTTTCTGCTTCCCGCTAAACTTCGGCGACTTTGACGTTGCAGGCGACATCATCCCGCTCTGCTCTAACCCAGACGACGACCCCGAGGAAAACAACGTCGGCATCACGTGCGCGCCGAAAAAAAACACCGCGTTAGATAACGGAAACCCGATTAAAATCGCCGCGAACAAAAGTGGTTGCCAGCGCTTCCACGCCGATATCTTCTTATTCTTGTTGCCTCCTGTGTGAGTGCCAAATTTATCTCTCAAAACGCTTGGAATCGCGCCATCCCGCGAGAACGCATTCGTTTGTCCTCCTCCGTTCTTGCCGTTGCTCCAGAAGGAATTAGTGTTGTTGTTGTTGTTGTAATTTCCGCGTCTCGTCCTGGCAGGAGGAGCAGGAGCGTTGCCATTCGTCGTCTCGTCCAAGTTTGCCAATCCTTCCTCCAACGACGACGAATTGTGTCGATGATGATTATGTTTCCCGCGCTGATGGTGCGACGACAAGCGGGAGTGTAACCCGGCGTGCATGAGTGTTATTATTACGAGCACGTCGTCTGAGTCCTCGCCTTTTCACCACCTTTAATAAACAGTTCTTTCTTAAATAAGATGTGTGTCGTGTTATGCGTGTTAACGAAGGGGTTGAACTCTGAAGATAAAACGAACGAGAGGAACATTTTTTATCCATCACAAAAATCGATGCATATGTTCGAGATTTAGTAAAGTCGCCAGAGGAGGATGAACAACATGAACGCTTTAAGGACGAGGATTCATGTGCAAGCGAAAAACGCTGCTGTGTGTGTACTACTTTCTAAAACTATGATGCGCTTTCTTGCGGGTGTCTACGAATGTACTAAACTTTACGAGGAACATTTCCTTTACTCTCTCTCTCTCTTTCTCTCTAACTCTTTTCTCTTCTTTTCTGCGTTATGTCACGCGAGGTTCCTGGTCGTGCTCGCGAGCTTTCTGAGCCGTTTTTTCATCGCTTTGCGCACGACGCGCGAGACCTCGTCGCAGCCTTTCGCGCACGCGCGAAGCAGGTCGTCGACGGCTGCGGGCGCCAACTTGCCGCCGCTGATGTCGTAGGAAACGATTCGTTTCACGTCGTCGTCGCCGTAGTCGTCGTTCATCTTCGAATTGAACCCGATGTTTCCTTTCTGCAATCCGTCCGTTTTCCTTCTCTCTTTCGTTTCCGCGACGACGAAACATTCCACCCCTCGCCCTCTCTCCTCGACTTCGTTTTGGTCCAACAACGTTTCGCCGTCCAACCTCGTCGCGCACACCGCCACGAACACATCCAACATTGGAATTCCTGCATCCACTAACGCCAATACTATGCTATTGAACAACGCCGCCGATGCCGAGCCGTCGTCGTTTATCGTCGCTGCCGAGACGTACACCTCCGATCGAGGATACCGCTTCGCGTCTATGCAACACCTTAAAATCTGCTCAAACTTCACCGCTAATTCTTTGTTCTTCCGAGAGGACTTGGAGGACTTCATCAGAGTCGCCGCGTTCGTCGCTCGCTTCTTTGGGATCGCATCCATTCCAAACGCCGCGCTGGTAATTTCCACGGTCACTTTCAACCGCTCTATCGACAGAGAATCGATCGTACTCGTACTCAGGGAAGAATGTGGACCAAAAACCGCCGCCACGGCAGTCGTTTGCCCGAACGTAAACTCCGCGGACCCAGAGCACGAGTTCGCGGATATTGGATTTTCGAACGCGCAGGACGTGTGTCTGCACTCGTTCGGACGGCGGCCGTCGTTTCGCAAGCCTTCCAAGGAGACGTATTCCATGGTGTGTTCTTCTTCGCTTCTTTATGAGGGAATTCCGCAGAGTGAAAGTCGTGCGATGAAGCGCAACAAAACCCTTATAGCGAGATATCCGAGTGAAAGGATCTAAAGTACTCTTCTGACGCGCAATGCGATGACGTGCGCGCACTCGTGGAGTCCTTTTAAGCGGCTTTTTTTCGCGTCCTTCTCGAAAGACTTCCGCGCATAATAAAGCGTTCGTGAAACGTAAGTGTGTCTCGCGGAGAGGAAATTCCCCCAACGACGCAGAGAACAAAGGAGGAGAGCGAATGATGGTGCGGGTGCACTTCTCTCGACGCGCGCGAATCGTAAAAGACGAGCTCTGGAACTTCGTTTCCTTCGTGCAGTTCCTGTTTTCGTTACTCTCTTTACTGTATTTCTTTCCCGAGAAAGTGCGAGAGAAACGACTTTTACTCAGCGCACACGTGAACGATAAAAATACTCGGAAAGGCACCGCGAAGAAGATTTTACGCGACGAGGAGTACGACGACGGCATTTGTTACATCGACGCGTCGATGACACCGTCTTTATCCTCCTCGTCGTCGTCTTTATCATCGTTCGAAAAAGGAGGAGGAGGAGGCGGCGTCTCCGTGTACTACTCGCCGGGGCATCGATTAAACTTCGCCGCCGCGGTGTCAAAATCCAGCTGCAAAGATAGCAACGGCGCGGAAATGTTGGCGTTTTTAGCGTGCATTTTGAGGCACGATTGGCGAGAAAGACTGACGGTGTACACGGACTCCAGGTACGTGTTGAAAGCGGCGGAAAGTTTTCGAAATCAATCTCGAGGAGGAGAGAAGAGGAATCCTAGTTTTGGGAGCGTCGTCGAAAACGTGAGAGACGGGAACACGAGGTGGTATTTGAGGTGCGTCTGTTGGGCGTTACTCTCCCGAGAAGGGCGGACGGTGGTGCATAAAGTGAAGGCGCACGCGGAAGGGAATGCGAATAATGGGAGTATTCGATCAAAGAAGAACCAAGGAGGAGGATCGTACACGGCGAGGATGAATAACGCGCGAGCGGACGCGTTGGCGAATTTTGGCGCGAAGAGTAGCGCGGACGTGTTTCAGAATCTAGGGAGCTTTTGGGGGATAGTGGTGGCGATGTACCGGTTCGCGGGCGCGAGGAGGAGAGGCAGAGGAGAAGAAGCGCCGTCAAATTCTACTCCGAGCGAGAGGAGAGGGAGGTACGAGGACGACGAAGAAGACGAAGAGGAGAAGGAGGAGAGAGAATATTACGACAGGATGGCGAAAAGGAGACCGTTTGGGTTGGGCGCGTTGCGCGTCGTTCGAAACGGGCGGATTATTAACCTCTTTGATGCAGAGGAAGAGGACAAAGAACGCAAGCAACGAGAAGTTCGCTCGGGACCTCCGATACCGCTCAACGATGATTTCTCCATCACCGACTGTCTCGCGTTGGATTGCGAGATGGTAGGCGTTGGTTTAGGCGGCGTGAAGAGCGTGTTAGGTCAAGTATCCGTGATTAATGAACACTTGAACGTGGTGTATACGAGCTATTGTCGTCCGACGGAAACCGTGACCGATTACCGAACGCAATGGTCGGGATTGACTGAAGTGCATCTCCGCGACGCGCCGAGTTTTGAGGAAGTTCAGAATAAAGTCGTGGAACTTTTTGGAAGCGGTGGTACCGACGGAAGACGCAAAATCATCATGACCGGTCACGGATTAGAAAACGACCTCGAGGTTCTCCGAATGACTTACCCGAAAGAACTCCTCCGCGACACGGCGACTTGGAAACCAATCTTACGCCCGCCGCATTTCAAAAAACCGCAAAAGTTGAGAAAGTTGGTGAAAATCCACTGCAACTTTTCCATTCAACGAACGACTACTACGAACGAAACGAACGGGGAAACGACGTCAAAAAGTGTCCTCGGTCACGACCCATCCGAAGACGCGCGAGGCAGCATGGTTTTGTATTTGAAGTTTAAGAGCAGATGGGAACATGACATCGCGACGAGAGGTGTTCTGAGAGCAAACATTGCTTCGAGCAGGTTCAGATGATGCTCGCCGCGAACGCGTAGATTTAGATATTTAGAGAAAGTCTTGATATAATACAACACAATACAACACTACTAATTGCGCGACATGAACACCATGAACACAACGAAAACAAAAGCATGAACAACAACAGATGACCCTGACGAAAGATGACCATCGACTATTCTCGATTTGATGCCATACGCATTGACACGTCGTCGTCTGAATCGTCGTCGCCAAAATCATCATCCAAAAAAGCTTCGCCGCTTGGGAAAAGAATCTCAGACGAAGAAGCAAAGGTTTTAAGGACGACGTTTAATGCGAAGAGAGTGCCGTGCACGACGCACCGACGAACCAATAACCTCCTTTTACTCTTGACGGATCGTGCGGAGAGCGTAAACGCGTTGGCTGGATACGCGAAAGCGTTTAACTTGCCGCAAACGGAGACGTGGGTCGTGCCGCTTTTGGATGAAAGAAGAAGAGTTTTGTTGAACGAAGAAGTTTCATCAACGTCATCGGATGATGATGATGATGATGATGATGATGATATTGATGATTTGAAGAATGCGAATAGTAAGAACATTAACGACTTTTCGAGAAGAAAGAGACGAAGACGATTAAGACGAGTAGTTTGCGATATCGCGCTCGTCGCGGCGGACGCGTTGGACTTTGATTTGGAGACGCAGATTCATTTTTTAGCCTGCGGAAGAGAAGCTTCACTGGCGTCGATGGAAGCGTGCGCGATATTCGGAGAGTTGTTTGAAGGCGCGGGTGGTGCTTTTATGATTAACGACGTTGACGACGAGACGTGTGTTGATACGGGGCGGTGTATGAGTACGTCCTCCGCGATGGCGTTGAAGATGTTTGGTAGAGGGTTTGTACGTACGATTGAGAGGAGGAAGAAAAGGCGGGAAGACGTCAGAAGAAGAAAGACGCGGATGACATTTTTACAGTATTCCACCGCGGCATCAAAGAACAAACTCAAGGACGCATCCACGTCCTTGGACAACCCCGAATTCTTCCGACGAAACTATTTCGAAACCTTCCATCACGAGTCCGCGCGCACTCCGCTCGAGAGCGAAAAAGAAAACTGCCTCATCGCCAACGAAACCGAAGCCAGAATACTGTTCTCACATTTAGGGAAGACGTTGAAACAAACGCCCGACGATCCCGACGTCGTAGATCTAACGCGTCGACCTAGAGAAGAAAAATCGTACGCGTACGATTTCGACGTTTCCTCGCATCCGAGAAGAAAACTCGTCGCAAAAATAGGAGATTTGAACGACGTCTTCGAGGCGATGTTCGTTCGCCGCGTCGCATAAACGCGGTATATAGAACTTAGCAACAAATCTCGCGATTTTAACGATACTAATACTACTCACGACAACACCACCACCAGCGCAACAGCGAGAGCGAATGAGGAAAATTTTCACTCAAATCCACACTAAAAATCATGACTCAACCGTAGTCACACCCCTTTAAAAGCTGACGATGGAACCAATATCGGAGGACGCCTTTTCCGCCGTTTTGCAAGAAGAGCAACGAGAACAACAGCGACAACAACCGCGAGTTGGTAAAGCGTCGCCGAAACCTTCTCACGCGTACGTGAAAGCGAAAATGGAAACGACGACGACGGATAGAATGGAAAAAAAAAACGGCGACGGTGATGACTCAGCAGATATGGAAGAAGAAGAAGAAGAAGAAGAAGAGTACCTCCCGTTCCACATCTTACCGCACATCCGCGAGCGATTACTCCTCCTTTACCTCAGCGTTGCCGTGTTTTTACTCCGCGGAAACTACTGGTCTAGGTTCAACGCCTCCGTCGCTTTGGAAATGTATTTCGTGGTGTACGTGTTGCTGAGGTTTGTGTTACCCGTGGTGGTTGAACTCGCGCGGATGGGGTGGAGGCGAGCGAAGAAGACAATTCTGTTTAGTGGATGGACGAGGAAGAGTATAAAAAAGAAGAAAAAGAACTCGGAGGAAAGGACAAAGCATTCGAGGAAAAGAGCATCATCGCGTTGCGGTACGAACAGCAACAACGCGAGCTTATTGTTGAGACGCTCGATCGATTTAGGCTCCCGGGATTTCATTCAACACCATTCGTCGTCGAGCGACCAGACGACGGTTCTTCTCCGAGTGGACAAACAAAAGAGCTGGACGAGCGGTAGTGCGAGCACGACTGTGCCGAAAATGTCCTTGAATCTAGCCGGTATTGTTAACGAGACGCATAAAAACGCGTTTGTAGAATCTGTGGTTGAAAATAACAGCGGAAGGAAGAATAGCGCGGCGGATTTAACCGAACGCGAGGACGTCGTTTGGGAGAAGATTCACACCGGGAGCATAGAAAGTGCGAAGATGCCCTGCAGATACAGAATGTACTGCTCGACGTCCACCTCTTCTCGCGCGCACGGGAAGCACATCGCGCGGATCAAAACAGAAATAGCCATCGATAACATCGACGCCGATGTCGTGGCGAAAGTGCAACTAGACGAGCACAGACGAAACGTTTGGGGCGATTCCAGCACGACGAGTAGAATTTTAGCGAGAGATGAAGAGAAAGAGTGCGATTTGATATTTTGGCGAGTCAATTACCCTCGATTGATGGCACCGAGAGATTACATCGGCATTCGGCGCGTCTGGCACGACGAAGTGACTCGGTCGACGATTTCCGTCTGCGTCGACGCCAACGGAAGCGAAGAGGCCTATAAGAAAAAGAAACACACGCAAGTACAATTAGGCGGAGGTGGGTACGACGTGCAACATTTATACGCGGCGAGTTTGATACAGCCAAAATTTGACGACGACATGCCGAGAGGGAAGAATGGTGAGAAGGTTGAAAATGGAGCGATGTTGGTTTCCACGTATTGCGAAGCGCCGGGCGTGCCGAGGAAGTTAGTCCACATGACCGCAGCAAAAGGTTTGGATGAGTATATGCTGTCGTTTCACAGAGAGTTGAGAAGGGAGATAAGAATGCGGAAACGCCTGGAGAGAGAGGGTGGCATACAATCGATGAAGAGTTTTGACAGCACGAACAGTTTAGGAGAGCCAGGAAACGACGCGAATTTGAACAAAAACAATAACAACAACTACGGCGGGGAGAAAAATAGTAATAATAATAATAGCGATACGGACCTAGTAGCAGAACGCGAGCAACAACAACAACAACACAAGCAACAACAACATCTCTTCGACGATGACCCGGACATCGTCGACGAAGAAGAGCGCGCCGAGCGACGCCGCCTTCGCGAAACGCCTTTACACTTGCGTCGAAACGCTCGATTTTTACGGAGCATGCTCCGAAACGGCCTTCGCAAACTCGCCAATCGACTCGAAGAGAAGGAAGAACGCGAGAAATTGAAATTCCAAGCCGCGGCATCCTTGACCGATAGCGAAAAAGAGCGAGTGCGAACGCGTCAGGAAAACAGACAGAAGAGAAGGGTTGCATTGAAGCAGTGGACGAAACGAACGATTGGCGTTGGTGTCGTGTTTGTGGCGAAGGTTTTGAAAGACGGGAAAGAGGAATAAAACATTAAAGAACAACACGACAATTTGATGATGATACTAACAACAACATACTAACACTAATACTAAAGATCAATTTCTTATTTTTATAAACAAGAATTGAACTACACGTACAGCACAACTCGTAAAACACATGCCTTTTCTTACACAACGCGCGCGAACGACAAGAGCGGCGCGTTTTTTTTTATTTCTCACTCATACACCATTCTATCGAACGTGTCCAATATTAACCGTATCGCTGGTCCTTTACGCGAAATAGCCACCATGTGATCGCATTCTAAAACTTCCACGATCGGCTTCGTTCTCGACAAAGCGTTCAACTGCTCGACTTCTCTTTCCATTTTCTCCTTCGAATACGGGATAAACTTATCGTGACGGGCGTGCGCAAAACTCACCGCGTCTAATATGCCATCAATATTCAAAAGCTTCTTCTCAGTCTTTTCCTCCTTCGCGCGTTTCTTAATCCTCCACTCGAATTGACTCCAACTGGCCATATCGTCCAAAAACAACGCCAAAGTTTCGCGCATTTTAATTCGTTTTTTTTTCAAATTGGTTTCCTTCATCGCCCCGAGGTACGCCTCGCGCACATTCGTGGTCATCTTATCTAAAGAACTCATCCCTACGTTCGCCAACATTTCTAAATTCGTCAGAAGTACGGCCATGGGCAACTTTTCCTCGTCTTGAAACCAATTGTCAAAACTCAACCACCCGCAAAAAGCGGAAACGCCAATTTTCAAATTCACCGAACGTTTACCCTTCCTCATTTTTTTATTATTCTTCGTCAACAACTGCGCCAAGATCGCCGCTGGAACGCAATAATACCCACCAATGGAACATCCAGAAATGACCAAACTTCCGCTCTCGTGATTGTGCATCGCCAACGTCTCCTTCACGTGCGCCGTCAACGCGACCACGTCCGCGTACGAAACCAAGGCTTTAGTGCTATAATCCGAAATAGATCTCATGAAAAACTCCGTTTGCCCTTCCAAAGCACGTCGACTGCCGTAATACGGCAACTCTGGAATCAAGCAACACACTCCTTTCGCGACCAGCTCTTGACTCCTATCTTTCCTGAGGTAAAAGCCTTCGTCGCCGGTAAACGGAAGCAAAATACAAAATCTCTTGCACGTCCGCAAATCCTCATCCGTTCGCCAAACGCGCATAACTTTTGTCATTCCCAAGCACGACAACGTCGCGTCGTATTTAAGCTCTTTCGTGCTAATTCCGAAACTCGCAAACTCTCCGATTTCGCAACACAACTCGTACTCTCTCCGTTGCGCGTAACTCCAATACTTCCACTTTTCCTTCGTCTTTTCCTCCCATTTTATTTCCGCCGCCTCTGCGGTTTCGTTCTTCGCGCACGCGTTCACCAACCTTTCTCGTATGCTCATCGGACATCGAAAACCTTCTTCTTTATCGTACGTCCACCCGTGCGACATCATCATCCGCGTTCGGTTCAGACCTAACCTATTCATGAATCGGAGCACGTAGCCAATGCAGACGAAAACGGCATCCGGGCCGATGCCGAGCATCAAACGAGGGAAGTGGTGAAAGAGATAGAACAGGAACGACCACGACTTGTGACCGAGTTCCAGGTCGAGAGTACCCATTTTCCGTGCTCTGTTCTGTTGTCTTCAAAATTATCGGTAAAAGCGACGCGAAACAAGCACAGATAAGGCACGTTAAATTGGGGAGAGAGAATTGGTAAATTAAAATAATGAAGAGTCTTTTCGGCTGCTTGAGAAAAAATGTCAAACTTTGGTAGACAATTAATACCTGAAAAAGAGTCTCGTACTCGATTTTCTACCACTCGTACGACGACTCAAAGTTCTTCTTAATACAAAAAGGAAACAAAAGTAGTATTATGCGTGTTGTTGGTGTTGTTTTACGACTCGTTTACGACTCGTTTACGACTCTTTGTCGTCGTCGTTTTTTTTCTCACTTTGTCTTTGTTTTCTGCGTTGTTCTTCTTTCAGTTCTTCTTCGAAGACGGTGCGTCCGTGGTAGGCGACGGAGCCGACGCCGAGGACGCGAGAGGTTGAGTGGTGATACATAACGACGGCTTGGCCGATAGAGACGGCTTTTTCAGGACTCACGAAGGTGATTTGGAGGAGAGGTGGAGAAGAAGAAGGAGGAGAAGAAGACTTTGCTGTTGTTGATGGCGATGATGGCGATGCCGTTGTCGTCGTCGCTTTCTCGTACGCCGAGCGGCAGAAGAGAGACACTTTTTGTTGTTGTTGTTGTTGTGGTATTCCTATCGTCGCAGAGACGAGGGGGGAGGCGTAGCGCGTTTTCACGCGGACTTGTTGCGACGAGTTGAGGGCGTCTGTGTCGTCCCCGTGGACAAAGTGGATGTCCTTTATGACGCACCAATTTGTGAGTAAAGCCGGGTGGTCGCCGCCTTCGCACACGTACACTTTGGACGATCCTTTCTCTTCTGTGCTCTTTCCAACGACAAAATACGGTTTGGGAAGACCGCCAATGCGCGCGCGTTGGCCCGCGGTCACGGAGTGCACGCTCTCGCACTCCCCCAAGATGTACTTCTCGTCGATGGTGTTAGAATCGCCCTTTCCTTCGAGGCCACCTCTTTCGCTACCGCCGCTGCTGATGCCGCTGCTGCTACTACTACGACTGCTACTACTACTACTGCTGCTACTACTGCTACCACCAATACTGCTATTCTCGATTAATAACGAATTTTCTTCTGTTATACATTCAACGTCCACGAACCACGCCGGATCTCTTTGGACGTACTCGTGCACGAAATCCGAAAAGTTCCTCTTCTTCCCGACGAAGCAAATCCCGGCTGACGATTTTCTGTCCAACACGTTCGCCACGTTCCCTAAAAGATCCCGTGCAATCAACTCGATCACGTCTTCTGCTTTTCTCAACTTTGCAAGCGGGAAAATTACGCTTTGTAACGCCTTTGACGGCACCGAGGCTAAAAAATACGTCTGGTCTTTCGTCTCGTCCTTCGCTCGACGCAACTCGATTCTTTTCAACGACGACGACAATTGCTCGATATTATCGTCACCGTACTCCCTCCAAATCTCCGCGTAATGTCCAGTCACTAAATACTTCGCCCCAATTTCTTCCCCTTTCACGTGCTCTAACAGTTTCCCAAACTTAATCTCTCGATTACACCACACGTCCGGGTTCGGCGTTTCGCCTCTCCCCACGCTCTCCGTAAACGGCGAAAACACCGACTGCCAATACTCGCGACAGAAATCCACCTCGTGTAAGTCCATAGATAAATAGTTCGCCAATTTCTTTGCCGATCGTCGGTCGGCGTCGAACATGCATTCGCTGTTCGTCTCCTCGCGCTCGTCCCAGTTTTTCATCAAGATTGCTTTCAGTTTGATATTTTCTCCTTTTTCTCCCACTGCTGCTGCTTGTAACGCGTTCTTCAACAACCACGCGCTGACGAAAGAGTCCACGCCTCCGGAAAGTGCGACCGCCACGACTGTTTTCTTATTCGTCTTCGATGATGCTAATAAATCTCGAGGGATTTGCGCCAAAACCGCTCGTTTGATGCGTTCCGGAAGTTGAGCGTACAGTTGACGATGATGATTTTTTTCTTCCCAAAAGGTTCGATTTGTTTTCTCATCAAAAGAGACCGACGAGGTTTGAAGACGACGATTTCGTCGCAGGAAAAGGAAAAGCATGTGCGGATGATGATGACGCTGTCGCCGGGAAGGGCGCAGAAGTGCGCGCATCATCACAGGCAAAAGAAGGTGTTGTTGATTCGCTCGAAAGAAAAAGAATGCATTCTTGTTTGTGAGGAGGAAAGAGAGGAAGAATTTCGCAAAATATACCGGCGTAGTCCGCTGCTCAAAACAACAACAAAAGAAAATTCTCAAGAACTCTCTCTCTAAGAGAGAAAGCAAGGAGGCGGGAAGGATTCCACGTCTAGGTAGTAGCTATTGTAATCTCTTTCTCTCTCGGGGTCTCTCCCTTTTTTCCTCCTTTTTTTTCTTTCGCGTGTATTTTCGCCGAACCAACAAACTCTTTTGCTTCTTTCCTTATTATTATTATGTCTACAAAATACTCTCTCGCCCCCTCTCTTTTACTCTCTCTCTCTCTCTCTCTCTTTTTCTCTCTCTCTTTTTCTCTCTCTCTCTCTTTTTTATGCTCAGCGTTAAATTAATATATTTATGCGACCGTGAACGAGTTCCACGTTTGCTTCAAGTCGCGCTCTTGACCTTTGAACCATCTCTTGTCGCCCGATTGCAACTTCATGATGTACAACGTGCCGTCCGAAACCGTCGCGGCGATCAATTGGTGACGTCCCCCTTCGTCGCCATCCGCAGTTCTCGTCAAGATTTCAAACATATAGAACGTCTTGCCCTTGTCAGTTCTGGTGAAAACGTCCAAGACAGCCGCGGTGGATACCTTGTTGGCGGCGAAGCCGCCTTCGGATCTGGTCTCGCCGGCGTACGATTGGACGCCCAACAAGTAGCCAAAGTCAGCCAACATAGCTTCCGGCTTACCGTACGATTCGATGGAGTTACCCTTCGCCTTGGTGGTAATCACCGAGATGTTGGACACTTGGTCAAAGTTATCCTCGAAATACGAGTCCGTGTCCGGGAACGGTCTCTCCTTGGACGGATTGTACTTGGACGGGAGCAAAAACGCGTACCCGTTGCCGGCGTACGGGATGAAGCCCGACGTGTTGGAAACGCCGCCAAAAACGTTGGCAGAATCACCGTACGCGGCAAACGACGGCTTCGCGGCGGTCAATGCGGCCGCGCCCTGTGTTCAAAACGGAGGATTCCGAGAAATACATTTGGTCAGATTTGTGTTCGCTAAAGCGATGATTCACCCAGAGAGAGAGGAAATTGGTGGATACGAGAGATAAAATCTCGTTTTCGCTCCCAAAAACTCTCTTCGAAGCAAAAGAAGAACACATTCGAGAGCGAACGATTTCGATCAGCTGCTGCTTTTCAACCCCCTCTTTTCTCAAAATCGAAACGCGTATTGCTTCGAGGATTTTGTCGTCGCGCGCGAATGCGCGTCCGTCGGATCGATCGAGCGTTCGCATCGAGGTCGGGTTTGTGCTCTTTCGAAACGAACGCGCGAAGCATCATCGTCGCGTGCACTCGAAGAAGAGCGAGAGTTTTGCAACCGAATTGCAGACAAAAAAAACAAAAAAAAAGCATCATCTCTCTTTTGCGTACCGCGAACAAAGACATCGCGTGTCTTCGGTCGACCGTTTCTTCGCTGGACGCGAAGGTCACGTTCGAAGTTCGCGAAACCGATTTCACGGAACGTTGTCGCTTCAAGCTTTCGGTCTTGGCGACCGACGCTTTCGCGCTCATGTGGATGGACTGGACGATAGAAGCCATTATTATTATTCGTATTTATTTTTGCGTGCTGTTATGAGGACGACGATGATGTTTTGCGCTCTTGCGTTGGTGAGAGAAAAGATTTTCCTCTGATTTTTGATTGATCTTCCTTCTTTTCCTCCTCTTTTCTCTTTTTTCACTCCGCACTGAGACAAAAACATCTGCACTTTTTGAAAAGAAGTAAGTGAAAGACGAGGGAAAAGAGAGGCAGAAAAGAGAGAGAGTCAGAGTCAGAGCTTCAAAAGAAGGAGGAGGATTACGATGACGATGATGATGACGACCACCGCGCGAAGAACACGAGGAGGAGCGCTCTTCTTCTCCACCCAAAACTCGTGTTCTACGTTTTTGTCGTCGTCGTCGAGTAGTCATCGTCGCGGTTTGGATTTGGACATTAATTCAGAAGGAAAACACAAAATGTCGTCTCTCGAGTGCAGAGTTCCGTTACGTAAAGTTCCTTTATCATCGAATCAAAGAACGATATTCTCGGCCGCGAAAGATGCTTTGTTCGGTGGTGATAAGAAGAACAACGGAAAGTCCTCTTCCTCCTCTGTATCCTCGGACGAGAAGAAGGATAAAAAAGACGACGAAGATTCCTCCTCGTTGTTAAAACGTAAATTCTCGTCTCGGAAAATAGTTCGAGACGTGGCGCCTGCTGAACTCTTCGCCATTGTCGCGGACGTGAATAAATATCACGAGTTCTTACCGTTCTGCAGACGATCGAAAGTGACGCATGAAATAGATAAAGACCGATTCGAGGCGGAACTTGAGATTGGATTTAAAGTGTTCAACGAAAGGTACACGTCAAGAGTGACATTGGACCGGCCGAGGAAAGTCGTGGCGGAAGATAAGTCGAACGAGGAAGACGGCGGCGGAGCCTTGTTCGAGAAGATGAAAACGGTGTGGAGGTTTCGAGAGTTGGAAGAGGAAGAGGAGGAAGACGTGAACGACGTGGAGAACAGAAAAAAGAAAAACGTCTCCACGGTCGTGGACTTTGAGATTGCGTTCAAAGTGAAGAGTTCGGCGCACGCGGCGGCGCTGAGCGTATTCTTCGAGGACGTGGCGAACACGCAAATTCAAGCGTTCGAGAAGAGGTGCAGAAGTTTGATGAGTTTGCCGAGTGCCGAGTAGTAGTAGCAGTAGGAGTAGTAGCAGTAGTAGTAGCGATAGTAGTAGAGAAAATTAGCCGCGCGATGTAGAAGAAGCGCTCCGCTGGATGCGCTCGTATGTTTGTATATGTATTTCTTCTCTATTTACTAGCAGTAGCAGCAGCAGCGGCGCTATTATTATTATTACTCTCATTCTCGTTGATAACCCTGGTCTTCGTTTCGCCTGCTTTCTCTTGCACGAATTTCAACGAAAACCCTCCCGTATTCTCATCCTTTTCCGCTTTAAAGTTATCGCAGCTCAAACCAAAGTTCCCGAGAACCATATCGCCTAACGATCTGAGTTGCTTAAACATCTCCTTCTTCGTCTCCTCTCTTTTCTCCTCTACTTTCGGTTTCAACGCGTTTACCTTCTCTCTGTGCGCGGACTTTTTCATCCTCCGTCTCGCATCCTCGCTCTCTCCGTTCTCTTTCTCCTCGATCGCCACCGCTTTCTCGTAATCCTCCAACGCTCGCTCGACGTCGTCCAACTTTTCGTACGCCTGCGCTCGCCTCGCGTGCGCTTTCCCGTACCGAGGATGTAAAGCTATCGCCTTCGAACACCTACGAACACACTCCTCGAAACTTTCGAGTTTCATCAAGCACGCCCCGGCGTTGGCGTGTAACGTCGCCAGGAGTACCTCTCTTTTCGTCGGTTCCCGTTTTTCCGGATCAACATCTGCTTTGTTTTTCTTCGCTTCGTCTTCTTCTTCTTTTTCAGTTCCTTTCGTTTTTGTTGTTGTTGTTGTCGTCGTCGTTTCATCGACATCACCATCGTCTTCATCGCTTTCGTCCGAATCATCGATATCATCGCATTCTCCTTCTCCGCTCAAAACCTCGACCCCGTCGTCGTACAGTTTCAGCGCCTCCCCGAACGCACTCGTCGCAAACTTCTCGTTCCCGTTGGATTTCAGACGCGTCGCCAAAGCGATGATTTCTTTTTCTTCTTCGTCGTACTCCTCGGCGAGAGATGCACTCGTCGTTCCCGTCTTTCTTCCCGCTGCTCGAAAACCATCATCACGAACACCATCATCACCACCTTCGCGATGATCGTTCAAAGCCTTCTTTTCCTCGGAGTTTTGCACTTCTTCGATTTCCACCATTCTTAAAGAAGTCTTTCAGTAGAGAGTTGTGCGTCGCATTTTTCTTCAAAAATCTCCATTCTAAGCAAGCTTCTCTCAAAATTTAGGGTGTTAACTGAAACACTAAATGGCACAGCACCTGAGTGAAGAACGCTCGAAGCACTTTCACTACTCTCTCGCATTTATAGAGAGATGAAATAAATGATGGCGAGAAGACGAGGACGACGGAAGCGAAAGGAGGAGTCGTCTTCGAGCGCGAAAAATGTCGAAGAACATTTGCTGCGCGTTTTAGAGGTGCGCGCGTTTGTTGTTGTCGTCGTTGTTGTTGTTGTTTACGCGTCGTCGTCGTGATGGACATTTTCCAAAATGCAATTTTTCTTTTCGGAGATGGTCCCTCTCGCTTCTTCTTTCTCTCGGGAGTCCAAAAACGCGGACCACCTCTCGTCTCTCTTACCCTTTACATCTCTCTCTGTCTGTCTCCCTCGTGTTGATTATTATTATTTTAATTTTAAAAAACAGAAATCTGTGCTTCCGAAAATCGAACGCGCGAGAGATGCGATTCGTTCTCACAACGATTTTTTGTTCGATGGGTCGCTTGGTGGTGAGAAAAATGTCACGTCATCGCTCGAACAACTCTCGATCGATTTTCGAGTGAAATCGTCTCTGTGCGCGACAACTTCGAACGCTTTGGACGCGTGCGCGAAAGAGTTGGTGAAATGCGCGAACGCGAATGCGTCTCGCGGGGTTCGTCTCGTTCCGTCGTCGTCGCGGTCGAATGAAGTGATGCAACTGCGGTGCGTGTTTCTCGGACGAAGCGGCGTGGGGAAGTCGCACGTGGTGAATTCACTGTTACGGCGAGCGTGCGTTCCAAAGGGAGAGGAAGTGGAAGGAGGTGAGAACGATGACGACGAGGACGAGGACGAGTTGAAGAAGGTGAGCGGGTACGAAACCGCGCGAGAGGGTGAGGATGAAGACGAGCCGCCGCCAATGCTCCAGTCTCCGGGAAAGAAGAAAGGCGTCGAAGATGATATCGACGCTATGGTTTTAGACGTAGCGCAAGGGTATGTGATTGGAGCGAACTCAATTCCATTGGACGATTCCGACGAGGAAGTACCAGTTTTCATGGTGGATCGGCAGGATGATTTAGAAAACTATATCAAATACGAGAGATTTAAGTTGGACAAGATTGAATACGAAGCCTCGAGGAACGTGGAGACGTTGGAAGAGTCGGTGAGAAAAGCTAAAGAGCAAGCGAAGATAGAGCTTCAGTGCGGTAACGAAGATAATGTAGAAGAATTAAACACGATAGAAATACAACGAAAGAGACAAATAGAAATAGAAAAGGAAGAGAGGAGGAAGAAATCGGAGGAGACGAAAAAATACGCGGCGAAGATTCCAGTGTGCGAAGACGAAGAGGAAATCGAAAAGAAGATGGCGCCTAAGGAAGTCGGCGAGGTCCACGAGAAGAACGACTTTTTGCTCTGCGAGGGCGACATTGGTGACACGACTTCGGTGTCGTGCGCGGCAACTTTAGGCGATTACTTCAAGCTGGAAATTCGGTACCACTCGAGTCAGTTCGTGTACGAGAGAGTTCGGCGTTTGCGAGAGATTTTAGAATTGAAAAAGAAGATCAAAAAGAAAGACGAATGGGAGAAGAGGTACGACGTGCATTTCCACGACAGGAAACTGAGCGAAGAGGAAGAGGAAAGCAAGATATACGAAGTGGCGTATTACGACGCGTGCATAGATTACGCGACTGGTTCGTTAAACGCGGAAGCGGCGTCGGCGTGCGCGATGACGGGACACGAGCCGTACGCGGCGAATTTGAACGACGTTGAACTCGAAAACGTGACCATCCCTAAAATATTAATCGATAGACTCGGCGCGAGCGTTACGTTTATTCCGCACAGAGCTCTAGAGAATTCAAAACAGACGATGGCGTATTTCGAGGCTAGCGTGAAGATGCTTCGAACGACTTTGCGCGAGGAAACCACGCACGGGTGCTGGGGATGCGTTCGCGATTGCACGATTACGTTACCGTGCGTTAATCCTATTTATCGCGGACTCACTTTTGTCGACGCGCCTGGCGCAGGCGAGGCTGATCCAGCGCGAATGCAGCAACTGAGGAAAGAGTTGTCTAACGCGGATGTGGTGTTTATCGTCGCTGATGCGAGGAGATTACCGGAAGATGTCACAAAAGCTCTGAAGAAGAGCCAGTTTTTGAGAAAGTTCACGGAGGATCCCGATCGATTTAAAATCATCTCGGTCATGCAAGGGGATAGATGTTTTGACGGTTTAGACACGGTTTGGCGTAAAGCTGTGCATAAAATTAAGGGTCTGAATGAGATTGTACTTGCAAATGACGGTGGCTCGAGCGAACCATCGTCCGACATTGGTGAAGGATCGAACTCGCGGATGGATTGCGAAAGCCAAGAAGGCGAGAATACTAACGAGGACGACGAAAGTGCAACGACGATCGACGACGATAAAAGTAAATCGAATTTACAGACCATAATCAAAGATTTGCTGAAACGATCGTTACCTACCATACTCGAAGCGCCTGAGCAAAGCGAATTCGACGAAGACACTGAGGAAAAAAAACGCCTACAGGCGAGGCCGCCAACTGGTCTCGCGGCTAAGGCGGCGATTTCCGAAGTACACAGAGACAACGCGGCAATCGTCGCAAACGAACGTTTTTATGAACTCTTGGATGAAATCACGCAAACTCGAGGCTCACCACCGGAGTTGAGCGAGTTTGCCAAGGCCTTGAAGGCTACTTTTGATCGAAGTAAGCAACGCGATGGAGGCGACGACGATTTACAAACCGCGATGGAATTGGGCGCTCGCTTTCGTCAGCCAGAAGGAAGAGCGGCTTTGCACCAATCGTGGACGTTTGTGCCTTTGAGCATATCTTGGGTGAACACGCTGCGCGAAGAGTTGATTGATGAAAAAATTGAAGATGATGGTGGCGACAACGAGAAGAGCGGCAACGACAAAATCGACGCCATCGTCGACGAAATTTGTGGATTTGCTCGAATCGATCGCGCTTTGCTGGAGTTTCTGCCCAAAAATGCGGTGAAACGCGCCGCGTTTACCCTCGATTTGGCATCGAAAGTACTCGACTACTTTGTTGCAAAAGCGTCGCCGATTGCATACATTCACGATTGCCCGGATACCGAAGCTAGAGCTTTACAGGATGCCGTGTATGAGTGCTTTGGCGAGGATGCGGAAGACGTCGCCGCTCGTTGCGGCACGGAAGCGTCTCGCGTAGCGAGTCTCGTAGCGATTAAAGCGTGCGATGAAATCATCGGCAAGTTTCAACGATACATACACGCGGAACCTTCTTTCGATTGTGAGTGCGCTTTCGATTTCATCGTCGAAAAATTGCAAGATTTGCCGTTGAGAAAGACGAAAGATTTTGGTGATTTATACGAAACGGATAAGAAAGTGCTCTCGAAAACTTGTAAAGATGCCGCGCGTGCTATTCTTTGTCAATCGCAAAAGATAAACGAGTGGTCGAGAATAGCGGCGAAATCTGCCGTGGAAATATGGATTCGAAGGTGGAACAACTCCAGCGATGAAGAATTTGGAGAAGGAGAAACGCGGTCTGAACCCGTGGCTTCTTTCCGAGACCAGGCGTCCTCGGCGGCGCTGCGAGAATTATTCCTCGTCGCTCGCACGGCAGATTACGGGGGGGGTGAAAACGACAACGATTTAACCGGTTGGGTTCAAACCGAACGCATGGTAAACATGACCCCAGAGGAGATCTTGGAGGAGAAAGAGCGACAAAGAGAAACTGGGATGAACACGCCGTTGGAAACTATCGTGCGTTCGAAAGTTCGTGAAGCTATCGTAAAGGTTTCGGTGGTATCGACGAACGAGAATGGACGTAATACCGAAAACCGTTCTCGGTCATCTTTGGACGCTCAAAAATTCTTTCAACTTCCGAAAAACTTCTTCCCGATCTTAGTTCCGAACGGATCGGTAAGGTTGGATCTCGAGGAGCGACTTCGCGAGTCTTACATGTATGCTGCCAATCACCTTCTCAACGTCTACGACGAACTTTTCATGTCGTACGTGGATGAAACTTTCAACGCGATGAGCGAAGAAGACGATTACGCGGACACACTTCGCATGTCTCTCTCAGAGAAATATGCCGAAATCATCTTGATGATTGCTTCAGAAGCTATGATCACCGTGCGTTCGCACGCCGAGCGATTTTTTATGAGAACGTTTATATCGCCGGTGCGTAAACACGTCGAGGTGAAAGTCGCGAATCTCATGAAACCTTTAACTGCTAACCTCGAAGTGGCGTATTTTCGCGAGCGGTGCGTAAAGAAACAGTGGATCAAGCGCGCAGAAAAGGATGCAAATTTAGCGCAAGAAGCGAGGCGCGCGTGCATTGATTTCACCAAAGCGGCTTTAAAATCGTCCAACGGGGATGATCGCTTCGGTTTTGAGGCTAGCGCTTCCGGTGGTGAAGGGAAATTGAAAGACAAGAAACTGCGCCAGATTGAGCATCAACTCATGTGTTCGAAAATACCACCGTTTTACGAGGATCCTCGTGCGTTTGTGAGCATCGCAGATTGCATCACGCGTCGACGACAAGCGAATGGCGATCTTGACGTTATCGATTACGGTCTCGAAACGCGAGCCGCCTTGGATGCTATCGCGACCAGGAAGGAGAAGAAGAAAGAGGCAGAGAGCGCATCGATCGTTTCACTCGCTACAATTGAAGAAGAAAATGAAGATGCCGGTGTTGTTAACATCGAAACGTTAACAATTGAAAATCGTTTGGAGAAACTGGATCTACGACAACAAAAAGGAAGAGTAGAGCGTAAAGGTTCGGAATCTCAAGAGACGATTTTACGACATCGGCGCGCGGATGCCGAGGCGGACGACGGCGGACGACAACAGTCGGACGACGTGACGCCAGACCAATCTGAACCACCTCTCAACAAAACCATCATCACAACTCGAAGTTCCGAGGACGACACGTCTATCCACGGCACCACCATCCTCGACGGTACCAGCGAATTAGAACAAGAAAAAGAAGAAGAAGAAGAAGAAGAAGAAGGGAGTAAAAAGAAACCGAAACTCATTAAAGACGAAACGCTCGCGGACGCGTACAAGCGCTGTTTCAATGAATGTCTTCCACCAAAAAGCGGCACGACGTGATGATGGAATTTATCCAATAATAATAGAGTAGTAGTTTGTAGTAGTAGTTTATATAGTGTAAAAGTATAAATAGTACTAAGGTATTCAGTATCTTAACAGCTAATCCTAAAATATATGTATAATAGTACAAAGAAGCGGGACGGAGACGACCGTCCGTCGCGAGCGAGAGACCGAACGTCGTTCTAGAAATCTCATCGACTCACGTATGCCTGCCTCCCCGCCCACTGCAAACTCGCGTCTCTCACCTCTTCCAACTCGTTTTGCGCTCTCCCAACTCTCCCAGCGGCCATTTGCACCTCTCTTCTCTTCTCCTCTAAAATCCGTACGTGTTCCTCCTCGACGACGCGTTCCTTCTCGCACTCCTCCTCCAATAAAATCAACTCCCTTCTCTTCGCATCCGCCCTCGCCGCCCTCGCCGCTTCCTCCGGAGCGACCACTTTCGACACCATATCCTCCGCGATCGCTTCGATCGAATTTACTCTCGCATTCATGTCGATCCCTCGAGCGACGCACGCGTCGTCGATCGCTTTCAGCTTGATTTCCAACGACTCTTCCTTTAAAATTTGCTCGAATTCCTCCCTCGATTTTTCTTTGATGGATGCGCAGAGTTGCGAGTATAAATCGTACAGCGGGACGTGGTACTCTTTCGGCAAGGTCGGGAAGTGCGCCGCGAATTCCTGGTTGGTTGTTCGTGTTTGCGAGAGAGAGAGAGAGAGAGAGAGAGAGAGAGCGCACAACAAAAGTCAACATCACATCACACACAATCCCATTACGGGGGAAAAAGAAGACGCGAAGAAATTCAAAATTCATTCACGAGAATAGACATAAAATAGAATCAGAATAAACGCACCCCAATCGTCTTCGCTTCGAAGCACGTGGTCAAAGAGTCCTCGAACATCGAGTGCAGCTCATTCACGCGCGAGAAAGATTTATTATTATTCGCTTCTTCTTCTTCCGTTTCCATTTTCGTCGTCGTCATATGTGCTCGGTTAATGTGATGATGATCCTTACACTCGTAATGAGGAAAACAACCGCTCTTTTTGCTCTTTTGTTTTGCTCTCTTTTTTTTTTTTCGAAGAGAGTACGAGTGACGTACTAAGAGTTTAGGGTGTAGGTCTGTATTTCTTACTCAAATTGAGCTTGATGAGTGCGTATTTCTTACTCGTGAGTGCTTCGTTCTTACTCTTGAAAAAAAAACAAAAAAGCAGACCAAGAGGCAAAAAGAGGCAAAACTTTTTCACTCTCATCACACCTCTGTAAAAAAGATGGCCCAAAATGAGACTACTAATGAGAGTAAGAATACGAAGAAGAAGAAGAATCACAAAATCGCACTGAAAGCGACGTTGGTTGGCCACAAAGACGCGGTGTGGTGCGTGGCGTTCGAACCGAACCGAAACGATATTTTGGCCACGTGCTCGAGCGACAAAACGGTGAAGATTTGGAAACGAAATGTTGTAAAGCGCGATGATGATGATGATGATGTGAAGAGTTCGCATCAAACGTGCGAATTCCGATGCGTGTGCACTCTGGACGGCGTCCACGAGCGAACGATTCGATCGGTGTCGTGGTCACCGTGCGGGAGGTATTTGGCGAGCGCGAGCTTTGACGCGACCGTGGCGATATATCAGAGAGCGGAGGATGAAGAGAACGAGGAGGATGATGAGGTAAAATTTGAGTGCGTCGCCGCCTTGGAAGGCCACGAAAACGAGGTGAAAAGCTGCGCGTGGTCGCCGTCGGGTTCACTTTTAGCCACGTGCGGGAGAGATAAGTCGGTTTGGATATGGGAATCCGCGCCTGGAAATCACTTCGAGTGCGTGGCGGTTTTACACGGGCACACTCAGGACGTGAAGAAAGTGAAATGGCACGAAACCGAGGACGTGTTGTATAGCGCGAGTTACGACGATACGGTGAAAACGTGGAAGGAAGATTTAGATGGGGACGATTGGAGTTGCAGCGGGACGACGAAAGCGCACGAAAGCACGGTTTGGGATTTAACTCAGGAGAAAGTGAAAGAGGGGGGGAGATTTGCGACCGTGAGTGACGACGGGTGGGTGAAGATTTGGAAAGCGGGCGGCGCGCAAAGGACGGAGATTAGTGGTAGTAGCAGTAGTAGCGGTAAAAAAGATGACGCGGCACCTTTGGAGTGCAGTTTTAGGAGTGGACACGACCGACCGATATTATGCGTGGACTGGTTAGGCGATGCCAACAGGAAGAATAGCGAGAGTGGTAATAAGAAACAACCGGCAACGTTAGCCGCCGGGGGAGGCGACAACTCGGTGAGAGTCTATCGCGAAAAGGAAACGGGCGTTTGGGAAGAAGCCGCTGCGGTCGTGAACGCGCACGAAGACGACGTGAACGACATCGCGTGGTTTTCAATGGCGAGTGAGAAAGAAGAAACCGAGCAATCGACGAATTATTTCGCCAGCGCCTCGGACGACGGCACCGTGAAAATTTGGACGTTTTGTTCTTCAAACGTCGACGAGTAAAATAGTTTGATAAAATGAACAAAAAGCAGCACGCTTTAAAAGCACGAACCTTCCGCGTACCTCACTTTCGCGCACGTCGCGATGCATTCATTCGCAAAAGTTTCCCCAGTCTCTCCACACACCGGCTGAAACTCCATTAAATCCTTCGCTCCTAAACACGCTTCGTACACGCACGCTCGCTTCCTCGGATCGAAGAAAAAAGCGCACGCACCTTCCTCCAAAACAGACAAAGTTTGCACATCACCAGAACTTTCCTCCAAATCGTGTGTGCACCGAAACCAGCACTCGTTCGCGTACGTCGCGTTGTTTTTCGTATCGCACATAGGCCCCCAAGACGATACATTCAGTCCTTTACACCGCTCTCGGCACTTTCCGACGAACGAAGGAGTACGAGTTTGTTTTTGTCCCTCCGAGAACCAAGAAGAAAAAATGCCCCCAAAAATCCTCCTTTTCTCTCCATCATCTTTCGTAGTAGTAGTAGTAGTATCATCACTACTCTTGCTCCCCACCTCCTCCTCGGCGTTCGCAAAGACGCAGAGACGCCATTTTGGCGACACCACCATCACCAACACCACCAACACCAACGCCTTAAGTACTCGTATTTTTTTAATGTGGGCACCCATTTACCATTTTTTGAAGCAAAAAAAGGGGGAACTGCTTCATTAAAAAAAAAGAACAACACTTACGCGCGTTTACTATACACACACACACACACGCAAGGAAAAGAGCATCATGCCTCTGACCGACTTGACCAACCGAAACTACCCAACAAAATCCTCCTCTCTGTCCACTTGGGAGGAATGCGATGATGTTTTGCAGCGGCAAAGAAGGAGTACGAATACTTTTAATGTCAAAGTCCCTGCAAAACAACACCCATCGGGAAAACGCACGAATGCGAAGAACACGGGAGGGAGGACGACGGTAAAGTTGACGGACGTGTTCCCATCAAAAACAGCATCAGTCGCAGAGAAAGAAGAAGAGGAGGATTTCTTCGCGAGCAGCGGTAAAGATGAAGCAGTTATCATCGTCGCTACAAAAGGTACGCATTCTTTGCGTCGTCATCATCAAAAGAAGTAGTAACTAATGTGTTCGTCCCCCTCTTCCTCTCTCTTGAAAAAAATGTCAAAACCACCACAGCGAACGCTCAACCAGCAAATACCACGCTCAAATCGGCGAAACATTTGAGTCCTCCGAAGAAGACAACAACAAAAGCGAACACGAACGACGATTCGGACGACGATTGGGAGAGTTGGGGGTGTTCGTCGGAGGACTCAAATGTTGCCGCGGAAGCGAGGAGGAGGAGCGAACAACACACGAAGAAGACGAGCGAACGCGCTTCCGTCCCGCTTGCGAGTAAAAAATTCCAGTGCGTGCCGACGCCAATGGAACAGATTGCGTTGGGTTCCAGTAACAGTAGTAAGCAGCAACAAGCACCGAGGACGCCGTCGTCGAATAGTGCGCGAGGCGGGTTCGGGAGTAACAACAACAATAAGAAAAATTTCACCAGATTATACCGAACGTCCTCGCCCGAGCGCAAGGCGGCTTCGCCAACCGCGCAAGTGATTCAATCTATCGATGAAGCCGTGGACAGCGTTTTGACGAAATCGTACACCGGTTTAGTCGGAGCGGTGAGCTCCTTCGCGTCCACTTTAGATGCAGCGGTCGAAACGACGGCGTTGAAATTGGACCACTTTGCCTCGCAAAAGATGTCGCCGCCGGGCGGGCGTCCGCGGAAGAGCCGAACGACGGAAGACGAAGACCCGATGAGCTCGCCGAACGTGATCAAAATGCGATGCAGAGAGTCGTTAGGCAGCACAAACAGCAGCAATAGAACTAGTACCAGCAGTAGCAACAACAACAAAGACAACGGAGGAGGAGGAGGAGGAGGAGCGGAGGAGACGAAAGCCTCCTCCTCTTCGTCTTCTTGGGAGAACTGGGACGAAGTTGACGACAACAACAAAGAAAACGTCGACCCAAACTTTCCTCAAACCCCTCGCAGGCTCTCCAAACACCTCCTCCAACAAAACAAACATCTCCAACGCTGCAACGCGTCTTTAACCGCCCAAGTGGACGTGGTCGCTCAAAACTTGCGAGAAGAAACCGCGCACCGAAAATTGCTCCAACGCGACATCGACTTGCTCAAAAAACAAAACCTCGGCCTCCAAAAACGCCAACAGAGCAAACACAACAAAGAGGAAGAGGACAAGTTGATGGAACAAGTCCGAGTCCAGTTACAACAGTTGATCAAAGAGAAGAGTGAATTGACCGCGCAGAACGAACGACTGGTCAGGGAGAACGAGCAACTGCACGGATTTTTGTCCCACATGAGTTCCGCCTCGGACGACGACGACTAGGAATATATAGAGGAATAGAGAGAGAGAGAAAGAGAGACTCGTCGAAGTAGTACTAATAAACTATTAATAAGAAGAAGAAGAAGAAGAGCTTATTAATGAGATGATAGAATGTGTGCATTTATTTTTTACTACGTCTCCCTCAAAATTTGTGCACCATCCCTCTTTTTGCTCCTCTCAACCATTTTCAGCACAGACCAAAAAGCGTATCACAGGAGACAAAATCCTTTTCCAACACGCAATTTTTTGGGCGATTTTGAACCGACCGTTCTTTCTTTTTTTTTGCCATCGTGGCTTTCTGCGTCCCAGAATAGGCCTTTGTTTCGAGGGGAAACCACAACGAGAGAGTATCTTTTTTCCGTCTCGCACACATCCAGCGTATCGTCACTTTTCGCATCGAGAGACGCTTCGACTTCAACGATACGCACGTACACACACGCACAACACAACAGTAGTAAGATGTTTTCTTTGACTCAATCCGCATCTTTTTGCGCGGGCGCAAAAGTAAACGTTGCCGCGCAAAAAAAGCAACAATCCAAAATCTCGAGATCCATCCAAGCGGGCAAAGCGATCAGCTCGGAATCTTTATCCAAGAGAGACTTCCTCTCCGCCGCGGTGTTGTCCTTCGGGTTCCTCTCCGTCGGCGACGCCAACGCGGCGACGAAGAGAGTGAGAAAGTCTTCCTCCGCTGCTGCGGTGAAAAAGTCTCCGGCCGGCACGAAAAAGTCCGCCGCGAAACCCGCGTACAAGCCGAAAGGGAAAACCGTCGTCCCGGCGCCGTCCGTCGCGACGTCGCCTGCGGCGAGACGAGGCCGAAGAGGTGTGCCAATCGCCGGGAAATCCTCCTCTGTTTCCGCGGGTAAGAGAAAAACCAGATCGCCGGCGCAAGCGAGAAAGGGCAAGTATTAATAAATTTAACGATACGCTTCACACGAAGGATGATGAGATGCGCTCGCAGAAAGAGAGAGAGAGAGAGAGAGCGCACGCTTTCCGCTTTAGATTAATGTAAAAGGATAAAGAGAGAGAGATGAGTTGTCGTTTGTCTGCCACACGAAGAAAAAAATACTTGAAAATACCGCTACTATAAACGTTGTAAATATTTATCTTTGCCAATGGTACCGAACGCATGTTATCGAATGAAACACGAATACGAATACGTAACAGCTGGGAAACGACGCTTTTATCACAATTATGAGAAGGCCGAGAGGAGGAGGAGGAGGAGTATATTGGTAGTAGTACTATTCGTTTTTCTCTTCGCGTATTCGACGACGAGTCTCGTTTTTTTCTAAACGTTTCTCTATTATGCTCGCTCTCGCGGCGAGTTTTTGTATTAGTTTATGGTACATTTTTTAAACGTATTACTCGGAAGCGGCTTTATCCGCTTCCAAGCGTTTCAAAGGCGCGTCGAACGTGGTGAAGTACCCGAGCGTGACCAAACCTAAGACTATTAATATCGCGTAGTCGCCGCTCAGTTTACCGAAGAGTAAGTCGCCGTGTGCCGCGAAGGCTAAGATGGGGACTAAGATGGCCGAGAAGAGGTTGCCGCAGACTTGCTGAAGCGCGACGACGCCGTTTTCATCCTCCGGGTAGGAGACTTCCACGGCCAACTCGGCACAAATCGGCTGGACGGGGCCGACGGTGAACCCCAGGAGGACTAAACTAAATAGGACGTACGCGTCCGGTATGACTTCTCCCGCGCCAATTGGAATCAAGAGGAATACGGAGAGGATGATCAAAGCCAAGGAGACCGGTTTATACTTCTTGGACCGATCGACGTAGCCGCCTAAAAAGATGGATCCAAACATGATGGCCAATTGAAACGCCGCGCCAAACTCGTCGGCTTCGAACGCGTTTTCCACCCCCGCTTTCCCTAAAGTTGTTCCAATAAACGCCGAAACGTTGTTTGAAATGGCAATAGAAGCTACAAATGCAGCCGTTGGCTGCCAAAATCCCGGCGTGTTCAACAAACGTTTACATAAAGCCGGGAAATTTAACTCGGCTAACTCGTCTTTGCCCATATTCTGCGACGTGTCGACGTCGCGCGATGCCTCTTCGGCTTTGCATCTACGTTTTCTCTCTTTTTCCTGTTGCATTTGCGATAAACTCGGCGGCGTCGGTGGTTTCTCTTGAAACTGTATGAACGCGCCAATAGTCACGATTCCACTCAGTAAAGTAATCAACGAAAAATACCCATTTAAACCTTCGTTGGTTTGTCCCATCAATCCGCCGACGAGGAAGGCGACCGCTATGCCAATCTGGTTCGCGTTTATCGCGATCGACGTCGATAACGCTCTCTCGTCTTTGCCGAACCACCTCGACGACAATAAAGTAGGTGTGCATTGAAAAAATGGCTGCGCAGCTCCAACTAAAACAGTGCCTACCACTTCTTCGGTATACGAAGGCATAAACGACGCGAACGGAATGAAATCGTTAAACTCTAATCCCGACCGTAAAGCGCACCCAAACGTCATCAAAGCCGCCGCGCTCACCACGACGTTTCGCAAACCAAACTTCCCGACAATCTGCGGCTCCAAGAAACAAAACGCGACGTTCGTAAATAAAAACACGTCGATCAACGTTTCCGGACTTCGATGAAAAATCGAATCCCAGGTCCCCGGCGTTGCCGCAACTGAAAAGCACACCCAATCGGAAATCAACGCTAAACAGGCGAGATAGCCGAGTTGAACCCATCGTTGGGAATAGAGGATGATTTTTTCCTCATCATCTCCTTCCTCGAAATCGGGTTTTATCGACGACGATGAAGATGATGATGATGAAGAAGACGCTTTCGCCGTCACGTTTCTCTTATCCGCTTTTTCATCAATTAAATTCGGTAACAAACTCTTCCCTCCTTTAGATATCATCGAACAAAAGCCCGGCGACGGCGGAAGACTTCCTTGACGACGCACGCGACGAGGAGGAGGAGGAGGAGGAACAAAACGCGTCGTCTGAATCGTTTTAGTATTCTTCATCGTCGTCGCGCGTTGAACTCGAGCGCCGCCGCCGCTGAATGTGTTTCTTCTTTGCGATGAAGATATCGACGGCATCGACGTCGCCGCCTTTCCCGAAATCTGAGACATTGAGACGACGGAAACCTGTGAATAATCGAGCGTCGCGCGGGTGCGGATGTGTGTGCTTACAAATATATATGTATATACTATGCGCTGAGTTTGTGGAGATGTGGAAGGAGCGCGTGATAAATAGTGTTTATGCCGTGCGCGCGCAGCGCTCTTATTTTGTGTAGAAAAGAAACTAACAAACTCTCGTGGTATTCGAAACATCCTCTCTGGAAGCGTCGTCGTTTTCCGCGTCGTCTAATTCTTCTGCAAATTCCAGAATGTTTTGTTTCGTGCATTCAGCAATCTCCGTCAGCGCTTCGTGCGTTAAAAACGCTTGATGCGGCGTCACTAACACTTGAGGCAAAGACGAGAGCTGCGCCATGGTATCGTCCCAATATAACATTTTTTCTTCGACGGTTAAGTTGGAAAAGTCTTTGAAGAAAATCTTCTCCTCGGATTCGTAAACGTCTATGCCTAAACTGCCGAGCTTCCCGAGACGAAGTCCGCAGATGACGTCTTTGATGTTCAGAAGGCCTCCACGAGAGGTGTTGATGAGCATGGCGCCTCTCTTCATCGAATCGATTTCCTTCTCCGCGATGAAGTGTTTCGTGTGCTCGTTGAGCGGTAAATGGAGACTGATGATGTCGCTATTCTTTAACACGGTTTCGACGTCGTCGCAATATTGACCGACAAACTCTCGCTTTTGTTTCAAGTCGTAGCCTAAAACGCTCATGCCAAACCCGTTGGCGCAAATATTCGCCAAGCCTCGTCCGATTTTTCCCGTTCCTACGACGCCGAGCGTTTTGCCTCGCATCGAGAACCCAACCAACCCATCTAAAGTGAAATTCCCAGACTTGACGCGCGAATGCGAGATCATGAGTTTCCTATTCAACGCTAAGATCAACGCCATGGCGTGTTCTGCTATTGAGAGCGGATCGTACATCGGCACCCGGTACACGAGCACGCCGAATTTTTTACAACTTTCCACGTCTACTTTATCGAAGCCAGCGCATCTTAACGCGATCATTTTTACCCCACACTTCTCACTCAATCTTTCTATAACGTCCGCGGATAAATCGTCGTTCACGAAGCAACACATCGCGTCGTACCCGTGAGCTAAATCGACCGTTTCTATTGTTAATCTAGGTTTGAGAAAAGTCACGTGGAAATGTGAATTCAGTTGCTTTTCCAAAATCTCTCGCTCGTAATCAGACGTGGAAAAGACGACAACCTTTAGCTTCTTCTTATTAGAAGAAGCGTAACATCGCTCGTTCGATGCTCTAGAACGTCGTTTGTTCTCGCTTCTTTGGGGTTTTAGTCGTAATAAAGTGCGCTGTTGTTGCGACGAGAGCAGTTTGTGCGCGCGCATTTTGATTTTTAACTGTGGCTTTTCTTAGATATTTTACAACACACAACTGCTTATAGTATTATTATTATCGCGGCTTGGTGGCTTCATCTTGGCTTTTGAGTTCTTGCGCGACGGATTCGTCTATGGATTGCGTCAGAGGGTCTCTTTCTCTCTTGATGCGCTTGTAGCTCCCGCTGCCTATTTGCTTCAAATCCTGGGTCGCCGCTTTGAGTTCTTCCGACTCCGCCATGGCGTTCAAGTTTGCGGATGCGGCTTCGTTCCAGCTGCTCGTGACTTCGCACGCCTCGAGCTCGTCCGAGGAGAGGTTTGCGGCATCGTCGGAACAGTTGCCGAGAGGTAACTCTGGGCCGGCGATTTTCATGGCCACTTCGACCGCGACCGGGGTTAACGCCATGGATAAGATGACGACGCAGACTAAAACTTCTTCTAATTTTTGCGGGAAGAGGTTACCGGCGCCGGTGGAGGTGGCTTGACCAAAGATAACGAACGCAAATTCGCCGCCTTGGGAGAGGACCGCGCCGGCGACCAAGGCTTCGCGCCAGGAAAGGCCAACGAGTGGGCCAAGTGCGGTGACGACGCCGGTTTTGGTGGCCATCAAAGTCGTGGTCATGATCAAAATAATCGGGAACATTTCGATGGCCAACGGGACGTCGATGGTCGTGCCAATGGTCACGAAGAAAAGCGAAAGGAATAAACCTTTGAACGCGTTCAGCTCGTTGATGATTTGGTGCGCGTATTTCGTGTCCGCCAAAACGATACCGGCGAGGAACGCTCCCAACGAGTCGCTAAAACCAATCGCAGAACAGGCGAAGGAGAAGCCGAAGAGAGTGAGCAAGGACATGGCGACGAAAACATCCGTCCCAGCTTCCGCCGCTTCCACGGCTTCGAAACCAACCAACGCGAGCGATCTCCCAGCAAACGCTAGCGCGCCGAGATCGAGCATGGACGTCGCGCCGCCAGCTGCCATGACGCCCATATCCATGCTCGCTCCTCCGCCGCTCGCTGCCGCCATGGACAACACCGGCAACAAAATAATAAACGGCACGACCGCTAAATCTTGAAACAAAAGCACCCCCAACGATGCGGTTCCAAACTTTGTCGCCAATTGTTGCTTATCTTGCAACAACTGCAAACCAAACGCGCTCGAAGATAAAGACAACGCGAAACCAATCACCACCGCCTCTAACGTCGAAGTCACCTGTAACATCTCGTTGTTCCCCGGTTGTACAAACTCTAAAACTTTCGTCCCGATGGCGTTCCCTGCTGGCAACAACGCCATAGCGAAGAGCACGTTCACCGCCGCGACTTGCGTGAAACCTAAACCGAACGCGTATTTCGCCAACGCTTTCAATCTCGTAATCGACAACTCCAAACCCATCTCGAATAACAAAAACTGAATCCCGAGCTCGCAAAACTGATCCACCTCTTGGTTCTCGATGAACAACCCGAGCTTATTCAAACCTAGACCGGCGGCTAAGAAACCCAACACCGGAGATAATTTAAACTTTCTAAACGTCGGCACGATAACCACGACCGAGAGTAAAAGCAAACCGACGTCCACATCCACCGACTTCAAAACCTTCGTCCACTCGTTATCGTCCAGGGTCGCTCCGGATTCTACCCCGTCTCTCGTTTCCTTCACCAACTCGTTCACGAATGCCCTCGGATTCTCCGCGGCTTGTATAATCACCCCAGTCGGTAACTGTTCCTCTTCGATTCCAGAATCGAGCAATCCCATCGCGTCTTGTGCGCGTTCGACGAATATTTTCACGATGGATGCCGGCGTTTGGTCTCCGTCTAAGCGCGGCGTCGGGAGGTACACGTCCGCCAAGAATAGAGCATTTTTAGTAATGATGTTGTTCCTATTATCGCGACGAAGAATGCTTTCTGGGAAAATTTTGCTCGCATCATCGTTATCTTCCGAAGAAGAATCTACCAACACCGTACTTACGCCGTACTTTGCGAGGACTCCATTAAGCCCGTCGCTCGTCCTCGTCGGCGGCGTCGCGACAAAACGAACTTCTTCTCCACTCCTACTCGTCATCATCTCGCTCTGTTGTTCTCCATAAAACGCATCCATCGTCGTCATCGCGGCGCAGCACACTTTCGCCGATGATTTACTCCTACCGTAATAGTTCTTCCTTCTTCGTCCTCCTCCTCCTTTTCCTCCTCCTCGACCACAACCGAAATCATCATCGCGCAAATATATACAAGAAGGAGAAGAAGACCCCCCGCAAAAGCCGCTGCTTTTGCTACTGCTCGCGAATTGATGCGACGCCGCTCGTTCTCTCGCGGTCTTTTTCGTTTTCGTGCTCCGCGAGACGTGTCCTACTCCTCCTCCTCCTCCTCGGGAACGAACGACCATCATCTCTCTCTAATCTTCGTCTTCGTCGTCGTCTTTAAACGCTACACAAAACAGGCGCGCTAAACTCTGCACAAAATCGTCTCCTCCGAAACTCGTTCACGTCGTCGTTTACGTCGTCGTCGTCCGTACTATATATATATATATATATATATATATGTGTGAGAGCA
>Ga0233450_10000568_pt1 | contig 42450 bp, 37 predicted proteins | sample 011ome_30_FD_189956 | JGI IMG/M metagenome (GOLD analysis project Ga0233450, IMG submission 189956) | Coastal salt marsh microbial communities from the Groves Creek Marsh, Skidaway Island, Georgia - 011501CT (spades assembly) | ecosystem: Environmental > Aquatic > Marine > Intertidal zone >... | reverse complement strand
TCAGGGATGAGCGGCGTGCCGCTGACTGGGAGTGCGATCTTCGCTGCCAACCACATCAGCTTTTACGATCCGCCTGCGATCGGCGCTCAAGTGCATCGCCCCTTCAATTACTTCGCGCGCGACACCCTCTACAAGGGGTGGTTCGGCAAAGCACTGCACAAACTCGACACCATTCCGGTCGCCCGCGACAACGCTGACATCAAATCACTCAAAGCCATCTTTAAGGCGCTGAAAAATAAAGGTGCGGTCGCGATCTACCCCGAAGGCACCCGCTCGGCCGATGGTCAGCTCGCCGAGCCCAAGCCAGGCGCCGGTATGATTGCCTGTAAATCCAAGGCCACCGTGATCCCGACGCGAATCTTCGGCACCTACGAAGCCTACGGGCGGCACCACAAACTGCCATCCCTCGGCGGCTCAATCCACATCGCCTACGGAGCTCCGATGACAGTCGCTGAAATCGACCCTGGCAAACAACACCCTGAGCGCTACCTCGAAGCCTCTCGACGCATTATGGCCGAAATCGCCAAACTCGAAGCACCGAAACTCGTGGTTATTTGAACCGTTAATTTACGTTAATTAACGTTAATCTAAATGAATGAGAACGAGCAAAACGAATTGATTAATAAGGTCATTGGAGCCGCCATGAGAGTCCACAGCGAGATTGGCTACGGACTGCGCGAAAAAACTTATGAACGAGCACTCATAGTTGAATTCGAACATTTAGGGATTCCGTATAGTCAACAATCTCGATACCCCGTGGTCTATCGTGACGTAAAGGTCGATGAGTATATTCCCGACCTCGAAATTGAAGATATCTTAGTGGTCGACACCAAAGTAATCGAAACCATAGCTGACTACGAACTCGGACAAATGCTTAGTTACCTCCGAATCACCAAGAAAACCATAGGCCTTATCATAAATTTCAAGCATCCAAGTTTACAATGGCGCAAAGTCACCCTAAACCCATGATAGCTCCGCATTATTGCCATCCCAGCCACTTTCCAGCCCACATATTTTCAGTCATTAAAAAATTAACGCTAATTAACGTAAATTAACGGTTCACCTTTTTCCTAAACCTATCATGAGCAATCCATCCGATCGCTACGCCCAACGCGGCGTCTCCTCTTCCAAGTCCGAAGTCCACGCCGTCGTGGATAAGCTCGACCGTGGCGTCTTTCCCGGTGCCTTCTGCAAGATCGGCGCAGACATCCTAACCGGCAACCCCGACAAGTGTAACATTATCCACTCCGACGGCTCTGGCACCAAGAGCACACTCGCCTACCTGCATTATAAAGAGACAGGCGACCCGACAGGCTTCCGCAAGACCGCCCAAGACAGCCTCGTAATGAACATCGACGACCTGCTCTGCGTCGGCGCGATCAATGGCATCCTCATTTCCAGCACGGTCAACCGTAACGCTCGCGCCATTCCCGGCGAAGCCCTCGGCCAACTCATTTCCGGCACCGAAGATTTCCTCGCCACCATGCGTGATTATGGCGTCGGCGTCCACAGCGGCGGCGGCGAAACCGCCGACGTCGGCGACCTCACTGGCACCGTCACCGTCGATTCCTGCGCGGTCGTGGTCATGGACCGCAAAGACGTGGTCGATAATGCCAAGGTCAAGCCAGGCCTCGCCATCGTCGGCCTCGCCTCAGCAGGCCAAGCCACTTACGAAACCTTCGAGAACTCTGGGATTGGCAGCAACGGCCTGACCAGCGCACGCCACGACTTGCTCAGCCCTTACTACCTCGAGAAATACCCCGAAACCGTCGATCCCACGACCGACAAGCAATATCTCTACTGCGGCCCTTACAAGATGACCGACATGCTGCCCGACTCCGACATGACAGTCGGCGACGCGATCATGAGCCCGACCCGCACCTACGCGCCGATCATCAAGCAGCTCTTAGAAGAAGACCGCGACAACATCTACGGCATGGTGCACTGCTCCGGCGGCGGTCAAACCAAGTGCATTCGTTTCGGCACTGGCGTACACCACATCAAGGACAACTTCCTGCCAATCCCACCGATTTTCAAAGCAATCCAAACAGCCAGCGGCACCAGCTCCGAAGAAATGTTCCGCGTCTATAACATGGGGCACCGTATGGAGATCTTTTGCGAGCCTGAGGCCGCTGCCGGCATCATCGCCAAGTGCGAAGCTTTCGGCATTCCCGCGCAAATGATTGGCCGCACCGAAGCCACCCAAAAAGCCGACGGCCAGAACCACGTCACCATTGTGCACGACGGCGAGACGCTTGAATACGAATTGAATCATTAAGTCCACTCTCTGGTTTCCCACCTCAGCTCTCAAGTTTCTAGTCTAAGCTCTTCCCACCTTGAACCTTCTCGCCCTCATACGCCGACTCGGTCGTCTATCCCTACTGCTTTGCTGCTGCTGGCTCCTAACTGGGCCACAGTTACTTCTGCAGTTGGGCGCATGGAGCTGGATGGTCGCGAGTTACTCGCAAGAAAGTAGTATAGAGCAAGCCTTTGCCGAAACGTTTGGCGGCGACCGCCCCTGCGAACTCTGTAAAATCATCACCGCAGTCGATACCGAGCAAGAATCCACTCCGACTCAGCGAACCAGTGAAACCAAGAGCCTCAAGCTCGTGCTCGGCCAAGCACCAAGCATCACCTTCGCACCCACACATTTCATAGCTGTAAAACGCAGCAGTGTCGAACTGACTCCGCCACACTGGCACCCACGCGTGCCGACTCCGCCACCGCGATTCGCGTAGCGAGCTGTATTCAAAAGTAGAAGCGACACACTTGTCGCTTTGCGGGCGAAAGTGACGACCTACATGTCGTCCGCTCATTCGTGGCGTCCGAGCTTGATCGGGCCCGCATAAAACCTGATCCGCCCACCCGCAGAAAAGCCTGAGCAAGCTCAGACGCCACAAAGAGGCATCATCGCATTTGCGAGCACTCAGCTAAACAACGAGCAACACCATGCACACATTTACCAAACACATACTTCTTCTTTCTACTTTCACTGCAGTCACCAGCGCTGCCTTTACCAACGCCCCGCGATTCGTTTGCTGCGCGACCGACGACAGCTATCAGGGACGTCCCGATGAACACGCGCCGATCTCCGTGATGGGCGATCACACCCACGCCAAATCTGGCTGGATGATGTCCTACCGCACCATGCACATGGATATGGACGGCATGCGCCACGGCACTGATCGTGTCTCGTCGGGCGATGCCTTCGTCGAAGGTTACACCGTCACGCCAGAATCCATGACCATGGATATGCATATGCTCGGCCTGATGTATGCGCCGACCGACAAGCTGACTCTCATGCTCATGGGCAACTACACTGAAATGAAGATGGATCATCGAATCTTCTCTCAAATGGGCGCCGACATGATCAACAACGGCGACACTAAATTCACCACCGAAACCAGCGGCATTGGCGACATAAAGCTCGGCGGCCTCTATCGATTTTACCTCAAAGAAACCCGCAAAGCGCACCTCGGGCTGAGCCTCAGCCTGCCCACTGGTTCGATCGACGAAAAAGACCAGATTCCAGCCATGGGCGGCCCCGCCAACCAGCAACTTCCCGCCCCAATGCAACTCGGCTCCGGCACCTACGACCTACTCCCATCGCTGACTTATGTGCAGCAATTCGATAATTGGTCCTACGGCGCACAGGCCAACGCAGTGATTCGCCTTGAAAGCGAAAATGACAATGGCTATCGACTCGGCGACGTCTGGGGCGCCACGACATGGGTAGGCACCAACCTAAGCGAATGGATCGGCCTCAACACAGGCCTGAACTACACCTACACCAGCAAGCTCAAGGGCAGCCAAGGCGACGTCGGCACCATGGGGCCGAATGGTAAATCGGTCACCACCGCCTACGAAAGTAACACCGGCGGCGAACGCCTAGACGCGATCTTCGGCATCAACCTATATGTCCCAAGTGGCATCTTAAAAGGCCAGCGTATTGCTGTCGACCTACGTTTGCCACTCTGGCAAGATCTCAATGGCTACCAACTAGAGACCGACTACATGCTTACTTTGGGTTGGCAGATGGCGTTCTAAGCGCCTATGTAGCAACGACACTCTTGTCGCTTTCCCGCAGATACCAAAACGGCAAGAGTGTCGCTTCTACTGAAGTGGGCGTCGTGGATTCGACCCCCGCTTTTTGGCACCTACCCCAACAGCCATCGACGAACCGTAAAAAAACTTTTGTGTATTCTGTGCCTTTTGTAGTTAATCGTTGTTCACAGTACTTTACTATGCCTCGACTTCGCAATTTTTTTTACCACCTAATCCTCGCTGCGCTGCTTCTGTGTGCATTCGGAGCCCACGCACAAAACCGTGAACTTCTCGGCGAATATCGTATCGGTATTGTCAGTCGCGACCAAGGCAATGCCATTTACCAGGCCACTTACCTCGGCGCCCAAGATGCTGCACGCGATCTGAGCGAACAGTACTCGATCGACGTCGAGCTGCTCGACTTCACGCCCAACGTCGAACACGGCGGCAGTCAGTCTGCCTCGCTTGCTGGCCTATTCATCGAAAACGCCGACGGCTTCATTATTAGCCCAGCAGAGCCCGAGGTAATTCGTTCGTCGATTGAATTTGCTCTAGAGCAAGAACAAGAAGTCGTCTTTTTCGAGAATCAAATCGCCGAAATTCAGCCGCTCGCTGCTTATATTGCCGATGAAGCAGCAGCTGGACGTCTCGCCGCCGAAGCCCTTCTCACAGCACTTCCGAGCAAAGGTAGAGTGGCGATACTTGTCAGTAATCACCCCAACCTTGGGATGCAAGACCGCCTCCTCGGCGCACGCGCTGCCCTCGGCTATCGCCGCATCGAAGCAGTTGTCTCCTGCGCGCCCGACTATCAATCTGCGATCGAGACCATTCGTGCCACCCAAGAAGCCGATCATAATGATTTAATTAAAGGTTGGCTCTTTCTCGGCGATTGGCCCCTTTTGGGTATGCCCGCGCTGCCTTGGAACCCGGGCGACCTGCCGTGCGTCGCCATTCAGTCATCTCCTGCTGCCTTTATGTATATCGACCAAGGCTACGTGAGTGCACTGATAGTCCACCCCTACTACGAATGGGGCAAGCTGAGCATGACCGCACTGGTCAACAAGCTGCACAAACAACAGGCTCCAGCAGAGCGAATCCAACACAACGCGCCCCGCGTCGTAGATTGGCGCAACCTGGAAAGCTACCGCGAAAGCTGGAAGACTTGGCTTAAATAATCGCCACCCATCAATAACGGGTCATGCGAAGCCCCCAAATGTTCCAGCCATGCCAGCTTTGTGATCCACCGTCCACGTCAAGGTGCGGCCGCGCATTAGTTTGATAAAACCAGGGCGGATTAGCGGAGCTAGCACGGATATAAGCGATCATTCATTGCTCATGGTCAGAGAGTGCTGTTCTTTGATTTTCAACCGGATCTGGTAAAAGTAAATCGCCTTGCACAGCGCGAAATGAAAGCCCGCCGCCCCATCGAGGAAGCCGCGCTTAAGAATGTATCCACGAATAAAATACGCCGGCGCCGCCCACCATTTGGCAATGTGCCGATACTTCGCCTGCTGGCGTGGCGTGAGGCCCTGCCACTCGTCACTCTTCACTTCGCACTCTTTGCCGCATAGACAAAGAGTGCGACTGGCTTCCCAGCTCGCATATTCATTGTGTTTGGCGATATAGTGATGCAAGCCGCGATATTCATTATGCTCAATCGGTGCCCTAATCTCGCCAATTCGGCCCTTCAACACAGGATGCTCATGAATCTCCATATCCAATGCACTCCATTGATTCTCTTCAATCCGCTCATACGCGCCCGCGCCAACACGGAACAGCGCCAACTTATTAAACTCATCGCCGTGTCGCAGTTGTTTTCCAAAAAACCAGCGCTCATAATTCAGCCAAAACCCGACATACTCGGGGCCTGTTAGTACTTTTGCTACTTCCGACTTAAATGCCTCTGATACGAATTCATCCGCATCCAGAAACAGCACCCACTTAGTGCTGAATTCATAAGTCTGTAATACCCAATTGCGCTTCTTCGGGAACTGACCATTCCAATCAAAGACCAGCACCTCTGCCCCAGCGTCACGGGCGATTGCGCAAGTCGTGTCCGAACTCCCTGAGTCCACCACCACAATTTCGCCAAAGCCGTTCAGCCGTCCGAGGCAGACTGGCAGATTGGTCGCCTCATTTTTAACCGGGATCACAACCGTGACGTCGTTCAATAATACTTTTGGGGTAGATTCTGACATTCTATAAATAGGCTTAGTTAAGCGCCTCGGTGATTCTTGAATAGTGCCCGACAATACACTCAAAGTCCCGCTCTCTCTTTATGTAAAATCACTCCCGCCCCAGGGATCGACGATACGTCCGCCCTCAAATCTACCTTTAAGTGAGATGACTGTGCCAATTGAACGTTGCTTTGAGTGTGGAATTCCTCGGTTGATTCGTCGCCTAGTGAGCTTTAGTAGCGGGCTGACGAGGCCAACGTCGAGGTTAATAATCGTCTCACTCATCGATTAAAATTCCGCCAATAGCTGCATTAGGTCAATTTCTATTTTACAGCCAAGAAACTCGAGCTAATCCCCTCCAACGCCGCGACCTAGCTCACCGGCCCCAAGGCTTGCGGCTCATTCATCTCAAGAGCGCGCAGCAAGCAGTGCTCGAACACACTCCGCAGCATGCCCCAGCCTAATCTTTTTTAGAGTTGCTGCTTACAATACTTTTGCCTCTGAGCCAGAGTTGCCCATAAGCTAGCTGCATCATGACTGCGGCAGCCAACAATTTTTCTGATCTCTTTATTCCAGACCACGTAGTGACACCTGAAGCGTATGCACGATGCTCACATCTGGCCATCGGCGCACATCAGGACGATCTCGAGTTTATGGCCTTCCACGGAATCAACTCTTGCTATGGCGATGATGAGCTCTGGTTTGGTGGTGTGACTTGCACCGATGGTGGCGGCAGCTCACGTGCAGGGAAATATGCAGACTTCACTGACGATCAAATGAAGGCGCTGCGACTCGAAGAGCAGCGCAATGCTGCCGAGATCGGTGAATACAGCTTCGTCAACCAACTCGGGCTGGCCAGCTCGACGATCAAAGATCCCGAGCAACGCGGCCCACTAGTTGATCAGCTCGAAATCATTCTCTCACAAACACAGCCAGACGTACTCTACACCCACAATCCAGCCGACAAACATGGTTCGCATATCGCCGTTTGTCTCGCAGTGCTCGAAGCAGTCCGCCGCGTGCCACCCTTCTCTCGGCCAAAAAAAGTTTATGGCTGCGAAGTGTGGCGCGATCTCGACTGGTTGTGCGATGACCACAAGATCGCGCTCGACGTGAGCGGCAACACCGAGCTCGCCGAAAAGCTCAACGCCTGCTTCGACTCGCAAATCGCTGGCGGGAAAAACTATGGTGAGGCGGTGATGGGCCGCCGTAAGGCCAACGCCACATTTTCCAATTCGCACAACATCGATAACATTGATCAACTTTGGTTCGCGATGGACCTGACGCCACTAGTCGAAGACGCAGCAGTGGACATTAAAGAATTCGTGAAGGCCAAAATCACACGTTTTGAAGAAAGCGTGCTCGACGGACTCAGCTGAACCGTCGTTAGTCGCCGAGTTCAGGCAGAAACGAAATGGTTCGATCCGTGGTTGAATTCTTCGCCGAAATCCGCTTCTCTTGACCACATGCAAGCAAATGCGAACAATGCCGTCGTCGGAATTATCATGGGCAGTCAGTCAGACTGGTCCACTATGGGTGAGGCTGCTGCCCTACTCAAACAGCTGGAAATACCCTTCGAAACCAAGATCGTCAGCGCGCACCGCACACCGCAACTGCTGTATTCGTATGCCGAAACTGCAGAGGCGCGTGGGATCCAAATTATTATCGCAGGCGCTGGTGGTGCAGCACACCTACCTGGCATGACCGCTGCGATGACGCACCTCCCCGTGCTCGGCGTGCCGGTGCAATCCAAGGCACTCAGCGGCCAAGACTCGCTTCTTTCGATTGTGCAAATGCCTGCTGGCATCCCAGTGATGACGCTCGCGATTGGCGTTGCGGGCGCAACAAATGCTGCGCTCTCTGCCGCATCTATTCTTGCACTCAACGACGCGGACGTTCGCGAACGCCTCAAAGCCTTCCGCGAACACCAGACCAATGCTGTGCTCGCCACTGAGCTCCCCGAGGCCTAACTCATGGGGTGGAAATGCTCCGTCATTTCCACGCGATTACCATCAGAGACCAACTTTCAGAATGATTACACCAGGCAGCACCATTGGAATCCTCGGCGGTGGCCAACTCGGCCGTATGCTCATCCTCGCTGGCCGCTCACTCGGCTACCGCTTTCACATCTTTGAGCCCTCTGGGCCTTGCACTGCAGGCATGGTGGCCGACCACGAGCTCAACGCGCCCTACTCTGACGAAGCCGCACTGCGCACATTTGCCGAAGGGGTCGACATCATCACCCTTGAATTTGAAAATATCCCAGCCGAGGTGTTGGATATGCTCAGCGCCATCAAGCCAGTGCTACCAGGTCGCGAAGCGCTGCACATTTGCCAACATCGTCAGCGCGAGAAGGATTTCCTCAAACAAAATGGCCTGCCCTGCGTGCCGTTCGAATATGCGGACTCCGCGGACAGCTTAAAAACAGCGATCGCTGCCATCGGCTTCCCTTGCGTGATCAAAACAGCTGCCTTCGGCTACGACGGCAAAGGCCAAATCAAGCTGAACAACGCGGATGAAGCGGCTGACACCGACTATCTTTGGAACTTTCTAGAGTGCCCACCACGCGTGGTCGTTGAAAAGTGGATTCACCACATCGGCGAGTTCTCAGTGGTCTGCGCCCGTAAGGCTGACGGCACCAAAAGCACTTTTCCCATGTCGGAAAATGTACACGTGCATCACATCCTGCACGCCTCAATTGTGCCAGCCCGCATCACCCCAGCTACCCGCGCCGCTGGCGAAGCCCTCGCTCGCGAGATTGCCGATAAGCTCGGCGTCGTCGGCCTGATCGCAGTGGAGCTCTTTCTCCACGAAGATGGGCACCTGATCATCAACGAGATGGCGCCGCGCCCGCACAACTCTGGGCATTACACGATCGACGGCTGCATCACTTCACAATTTGAGCAACATATCCGCGCAGTTGCCGGCTTGCCCTTCGGCTCGACCAAGCTGCACAGTGCCACTGTCATGATCAATGTACTCGGCGATACCTGGAAAGACGGCGAACCCGACTGGTCTGGGTTGCTCAGCGATCCACATGTCAAACTGCATCTTTATGACAAAGGCGAAGCCCGCCCGGGCCGAAAGATGGGGCACTTTTGCGTAGTCGGCGACAATATTGAGCAGACTCTCGCCAGCGCCGAGGCACACTTTGAGCGACTGAACGGCAAATAAACGTCTCGGTAGAAGCGACACTCCTGTCGCTTCTACTGATACACCTGCCCGAAGCAAAGCGACAAGAGTATCGCTTCTGCCTATCGTAAAATTCATTCGACGTTCTGCATTCTGCGTTCAAAGTTGCTTTGCCATCTCTGGCAGACCTCCGTTGAAGTCCTTCACCATGAATATCCAACCTTCCAGATCCGTATTCGAAGCTCTCGCCAAGCAAGGCAACACCGTACCAGTGTATCTTGACCTGACTGCAGACTGCGAAACGCCGCTGGGGGCCTATTCAAAAATTCGTGAGAACGGCCCAGCGTTCCTATTTGAGTCAATCGTCGGCGGCGAACGCGTCAGCCGCTTCTCCTTTCTAGGCAGCAACCCGCGTAAGGTGATCCGAGTCTTTGCGGACGAGGCCACGATTACACACAAAAGTGGAAAGGTTGAGACACTCAAGATCCCCGAAGATCCGCTCAAGATCATCGAAGCCGAAATGGCCCGCTACCAACCAGTGCACCTGCCTGGCATGCCGCCATTTACAGGAGGTGCGGTCGGATTTGTCGGCCACGAGTATGTACACTACGTTGAGCCCACGATTCAAAAGCCAACAGAGAATCCACTGCAAGTACCCATTTTGTATTATCTGATCACCGATTCGGTCGTGATTTTCGATCACGTGCGCCAAGTGCTGCGCGTTTGTGTCTATGCCCACATCGAAGACGATGAAACTGTGGCTTATGATCGAGCCCTCACGGAAATTGTGAATATCTGTGAACAACTCGACCAGCCCCAGCCGCTAACGCATCGGGAACTATCTGAGCCTGGTGAAATAACAGTGCCAGCTGGCAACTTCACCTCAGACCGATTTAAGGCCGCCGTCGACACCGTTAAAGAATACGTTCGCTCAGGAGATGTCATCCAAACCGTGCTATCGCAACGCTTTAAAAAGGCATTCAAGCCCAGCCCAGTTGACCTCTACCGCGCCCTGCGCACGGTCAATCCATCTCCCTACATGTTTTTGATGGAAGATGCCGATTTCTCGGTCGTCGGCGCGTCCCCTGAAGTACATGTTCGCCTCACTGACAATAAGGTTGAAATCCGCCCAATTGCAGGAACAAGACCCCGCGGACAGGACGACGCGGAAGATCGGGCGCTAGAAAAGGACCTTCTTGCCGACGAGAAAGAACGGGCCGAACACCTCATGCTTGTCGATTTGGCCCGCAATGACATCGGCCGCGTCTGTGAATACGGCTCGATACAAGTACCAGACTATATGACAATCGAACGTTATTCACACGTTATGCACATTGTTTCACAAGTCATCGGAACGATCTCTAAAGATAAGACCGCATACGACTTGATGCGCGCCACATTCCCTGCAGGGACGCTCAGCGGAGCCCCGAAAGTCAGAGCGCTACAAATTATTGCCGAGCTCGAACAAAGCCAGCGCGGTGTTTATGGCGGCGCACTCGGCTATTTTGGCTACGAGGGCAATCACGACTCTTGCATCGGTATTCGCACCGCAGTGATCAAGGATGGCCATATCTATATTCAGTCAGGCGCTGGGGTCGTGGCCGATTCGGTCCCTGAAAATGAATTTATGGAGACGGTGAATAAAGCCAAAGGGATGCTCAAAGCCGTGTCACTCGCGGAAAAAATGTTTAAAAATTAGAATAATTTTATTTATTTTGTAAGGTGCGTTAGGATTATCCGATACATTTGTGTGTAGAGAAAAGCATTCTCTGCCAGCTGTTTTTATTAAACCGCATTCACATAATATTAACTATCTAACCTTAGCGAAATATGGCACCAAGACTGGCAAAATCGACACCCCGCAACCGTTTAGCCGATATCCACTCGACAGTGCATCGCGCCCAGAACGAGACAGTTGAAGGCGTTACCGATGTACGTGAATTGCCCTCCAAAGATCGCAATGTCATGCGCACTTACATGCAGGAGATTGGCAAGACCGCGCTCCTGACCGCAAAGGAAGAAGTCGCGTTGGCCGCTCGCATCCAACAAGGCGACAAAGCCGCCCGCGACCGCATGATCTCTGCGAACCTGCGCCTCGTTGTCAAAATCGCTCATGACTATAATAATTTTGGCCTGCCGCTGCTCGATCTGATCAGCGAAGGCAACATCGGCCTGATCAAGGCCGTCGAACGCTTTGACCCCTCTAAAGGCGGCAAACTCAGCACCTACGCCGCATGGTGGATCAAGCAATCAATCAAGCGCGCACTCGCCAATCAGAGCAAAACCATTCGCCTGCCAGTGCACCTCGTCGATAAAATCGCAAAAATGCGCCGTATTACCGCGAGCCTGACGGACGAACTCGGTCGTGAACCCTCAAACGAAGAGATTGGCTACGACATGGGCATGCCGGTCAATAAAGTGGCGCACCTCAAGTCGGTCAGCGTGCGACCCTCCTCGCTCGATGCACCTGTCGGCGCCGATGGCGATACCAGCTTTGGCGAACTCGTCGGAGATGAAGACCAGACGACTCCACTGGAAAATCTTCAGCAGAAATCGATCCATAATGACATCCAATCAGTCATCGCACTGCTGGATAAGCGTGAGGCCGAGATCATCCGTTTGCGCTTCGGACTCGACGGCGACCATCCACTCACTCTCGAAGAAGTTGGAGAAGCCTTCAAGATTACTCGGGAACGCGTGCGCCAGATCCAAACAATCGCCATTCACAAAATGCGTCGCATTATGACTGAAAATGAACGGCAGCGCAGCAAAACTGAAGTGAAGCAAGAGCATCTCCAACAAAAACGGATGGAGGTCTTACAAGAGTTCTTCGCCGAACAAGCTGCCAACCACTAGAGCGGTCTAATTTTAGTGTTAGAGGTTTCAGCCTCTCGGTTCTTTGCAGCCGAGGGGCTTTTTTGTGCCTCAACTACAGCCTGCGCAGAGCTAGAACCAAGTTCGATTAACTTAAGCCGACGCCTTCCGCTTCAATACCCGCCCGATCACCACCGCAACAGTGACTAGCCCCCCGCAAAGCGCCACAAACCAATCGCCGTGACGCGTGTAAAAGCTCTGCTGCCGCATCCATTCTTCGAAGTGCAGCACTGTGTAGTTTCCGCCTCCGCGGAAATACACGCGCCCATGCTCATCATACAAGACATCACGCACTGTGCCGTAGCAATCAATCCAGCCACTCCAACCACCATTGCCGCAGCGCATCACGGGGCGGCGATTTTCCACTGCTCGCAGCACTGAGTGCGCCGCATGCTGAGATGCCGCGCCCTCTTCGCCATACCACGCATTATTGGTCGCCACGAAAAATACCTGCGCGCCTGCGCGTGCGCTCTCTCTCGCCAAGCGAGGAAACACATCTTCATAGCATACTAGACAGCCTATTTTCACGCTTTCCGCGCCAATCGAAAGTTCGATCAGGCCCGGATCACTCCCTGGCACGAAATTACCCCCAACTGGCACGACCTTTGACATAAAGCCAAACGGCTTGGGTACAAACTCACCAAACGGCACCAACTCGCGCTTCACATAAAAAATCTCCGACAGCCCCACCTCTGGCTCGACTAGAAACGCGCCATTATACCACAAATCCGCCTCACGATCCACTGCGAGATTTCCCATTAAGATTGGCTTTCCAATATCATCCACCAGCGCTTCGACTCGTGCCTGCATCTGCGGGTAACCTTTCACTGGCCATGGCGTGGCCGCTTCCGGCCACAGCACCACATCGCTCTCCAGACTCGCCACAAACTGTGTCTGTCGCTCCAAAATGTTCAAATTCGTCAGCTCCTGCGACTCATCCCACTTAAGCTCTGGCGCAATATAGGGCTGCACCACCGCCGCCGTAAACAATGACACACTCGTTTCACGCTGAGGTAACGATTTGAAAAACACAAAAATGCACAAGCCCAGCAACGCCATCGCCACGTACAGGTCCAGACTGAACCAACCCGACCACAACTTGCGCTCCTGAATGACCACACGATTGCGTAAAGTCTGCGCGATACAAAAGTTGAAATAGATCAGCAAGAACGACACCCCATAAGCTCCCGTCCACGCCGCAATCTGCAGCACTACCGGCCGCTCCCATTGGCTCAGCGATAGCGGTGCCCACGGAAAGCCCCACAGAAACCAGCTGCGCGACCATTCGAATAGCACCCACGCACCCGCCAGTCCGGCAAAGGCTACGACCCGCCACAGAAACGAACGATTCGCCACTAACGGCAATAACCAGCGCGCTAACAATACCCAAAGCATGAAAATCGCCGCGAGGATGCCGGACAGAGCCACCGTGCCTAACCACGTCACATGCCGCAGCCAGACCAAAATCGCAAACCATGCAACCCAACCCGTGCCCAATGCCACGGCTGCGGTTACCCGCCGACTCGGCTGCGTATAGAGCCACAGAATCAGTGGGACAAATGCAATATACGCGGCCTCGGCAAATTCAAACGGCGGAGTCGACAACACCCAGGATAGCGCAGTGAGAGCCCCCGCGAGCAGGCCCCACCATCGCGAGCGCACAACGCTCGGAGACTCTTCCGCCGTTGATTCATTGGTTTCCTCTGCAAGCTTTATCATACGGTCAACGCCTTAAAATTTCTCAACACCTGAGTCAGCAGAATCCTTAATCTGACCAAGATGACAACACTGATAAAAATCATCGCTTAAAATTGTTTTCAAATTGATCGTTGTCAGCATCGTAGCAATTTTCACCATCGATTCCTTAGGTTCGCCTCATGACCCGTCTTCCTTCCATCCCTCTTCTACTCGCTACCTGTGCGCTCTGCTTCGTGGCCGGGTACAAACTAGGCAAAGAATCGCAACCGCCTGCCCCGATCGCCGCCGAAATCATTGCGAAGCAAGCACCGATTCAGCAGCTCACCGACACCAGCGGCCAACCGCCAGTCGCTCTGGAAGCACCCATAGACCAACCGGCTCAGAATTCTTTTGCAGTTCGGGCAGAAGAGACGCTTCAAACATTTTTCGATAAGAATGAGCGCAAGCTCGTTGCGCAGATTCTGGAAGTCAAAGCAGACTCATTGAAAATTCGCCGCCAAGCCGATGGTGCAGAACTCGAACTGCCGGTCGCAATGCTCTCGGCCGAGGACCAAGCGTTTGCAGCTTATCTGTGGGCGCAAACGCCCACCATCAGCAACTCAACCACACCCAGCCGATCGATGGAAGACAAGATTTGGGACGAGCTATTTAAGTAAGTCGCCTCGGCCATAGAAAGTAGATGCAGCTGCCACTCTAAACACAAAAACACAGGCCAAACGACCTGTGCTTTTTGGAAAACGTACGCGATGCGACCTACTTCTGCACTAGCTCCCAACCATCGTTGAGAATCATTGTTTCCGCCTTCTTAAACTTCAGCTGCTTGGTCTCCGCACCCTTGCGAATGGTGACTGTGTCATTACGCCCAAGCTTAGGCATCTCACGGCGGATCGGTGCGACTTTCGGCAACTCCACTGGCTTACGCGGGACGGCCGCTTGCGCAGGCTGGGCTTGCGCAGCTGCTCCAGCTAGCGCTCCGAGTTGCGGCTGCCCAGTGCCAGGGCCTGCGACTTGCGCAGTTTGCGACATGCGGGCGAGCATATTCTGGAAAGCGTCTTGATTGGTTGCAGTGCGGAACACCGCATTGCAAATCTCGGTGCGGACATTCGTCATCAATTCTTCGAAAAATACATAGGCCTCGCTCTTGTATTCACTGAGCGGATCTTTTTGACCGTAGCTACGTAAATTAACGCTGCGGCGAAGCTCTTCCATCTCCGTGAGATGATCCTGCCAACGGCGATCAAGTGAACGAATGACGATATAACGCTCCAGGCCGACTAGTGCTTCAGCCGACTCAAATTCTTCGCGTTTCTTGTAGGCTTGTTGGATACGCTCAAGAATAAGTACCTGCTGTGCTTCAGGCCCCTGCCCCACAAGTTCTTCGACCTTTAATGCGACTGGGAAGTAAGCATTGAGCCATGCGAGGAACTGATCGACTGCATCACCATCCCTATCGCCAGCGAGTGCATCGAGGCGGACTTCAAGCTCTTCTCCGATCATTTCATAAATGATCTCGCGCGGCGTGTCTGATCGAATCGCTTCATTACGGATACCGTAAACGACTTCGCGCTGCATGTTGAGTACGTCGTCAAATTGTAGCAGGCGCTTACGCATCGAGAAATTCTGCTGCTCCACCTTCTTCTGTGCATTTTCGATCGACCAGTTAAGCGCTGGGTGCTCCAGCTCTTCGCCTTCGCTCATCGATTTCTCCAGAATACGTGAGATCGGGCCGGCATTAGCGAATAGGCGCATCAGATCGTCCTCCAAAGAGACGAAGCATTTCGACATGCCAGGATCTCCCTGACGGGCGCAACGGCCACGTAGCTGACGGTCGATACGACGCGATTCGTGGCGCTCCGTGCCCACCACATAAAGACCGCCGAGTTCTGGTACACCTTCAGCAAGTTTAATATCGGTGCCACGACCCGCCATATTGGTTGCGATCGTCACGCCTCCCCTGCGGCCAGCATTCGCAACGATCTCCGCTTCCTGCTCGTGGAACTTGGCATTCAACACGCTGTGTCCAATATTTGAGCGCTTCAACATCCGGCTCAGTACTTCAGAGGCTTCAACCGATGCGGTGCCAACCAGAACTGGCTGCCCTTTCTGGTGCGCTGTTTCGACTTCTTTAATCACCGCAGCGAATTTCTCACGGCGTGTTTTAAAGATGACGTCGTTCTTATCGATACGGATACAAGGCTGGTTAGTCGGGATCACCATCACGTTGAGGCCGTAGATTTCGTGAAACTCGGCGGCTTCAGTTTCCGCGGTACCAGTCATACCAGACAACTTTTCATACATGCGGAAGTAGTTTTGAATCGTCACCGTCGCATAAGTCTTAGTCTCCTTCTCGATCGTGCAATTCTCCTTTGATTCAATCGCTTGATGTAGGCCATCGGACCAACGGCGACCAGGCATCACGCGCCCAGTATTTTGGTCGACGATATTTACCTTACCCTCTTGCACCACGTATTCTTTATCCCGCTCATAAAGACTGAATGCGCGGAGCAACTGACTGATACAGTGGATGCGCTCGCTGGTTTGTTGGAAGCCAGTTTCGGCGGCCAGCTTGGCCTCCTGTTTCGCCTCACCCGTGAGCTTTTCGTCTTTATCGATCTCAATGAACTGAGTCGGTAAATCTGGCAGCATAAACGCATCAGGATCATTCGGGCTCATCAGTATGCGCCCCTTCTCGGTCAGATCGGCCTGCTGCTGCTTCTCATCGATCACGTAAAACAGTTCCTCCTTGAGCGCGTAACGCTCCTTTTTATTGAAATCACTGTTCATCTCGAGGTCAAACTTATCAACTGCACGGCGGATCGCGGGCACCTCATTAAGACGGTGGAACTGCTTGTTCTTCGGCATGCCAAGCTTCACTTGGTAGAGCTTGGAAGTTGCCGCATACTTGGCATCTTCGTCAGAGCCTTCGCCTTCAAGGATCGATTTCGCCTCCGCGACTAAATTATTGCAATACGCCTGTTGCTTGGCGACCAGTTGCTTGATGCTCGGCTTAATCTCGCCAAATGGCAGCGGATTATCATCCTGCATCGGGCCGGAAATAATCAACGGCGTGCGCGCCTCATCGACCAGGATCGAGTCAACTTCGTCAATGATACAGAAGAAGTGGTCGCGCTGCACTTGGTCTTCCTTGCGACTGGTCATGCCATTGTCGCGCAAATAGTCGAAGCCAAACTCCGAAGCGGTGCCGTAGGTAATATTACATTCATACTGCTCACGGCGGATCTGTGGTGGTTGGCTATTCTGGATGCAGCCAACGGTGAGACCGAGCATACGGAACAGGTGGCCCATCCATTCGGAGTCACGACGAGCGAGGTAGTCATTGACGGTGACCAACTGGCAGTTGTTCCCAGAAAGCGCGTTCAAGTAGAGCGGGCAGGTCGAGACCAGCGTCTTACCTTCACCCGTCGCCATTTCGGCAATGTGCCGTTCATGCAGTGCGATCCCGCCAATAAACTGCACATCGTAGTGCACCATGTTCCACGGCAACATGTGGTCACACACGTCAAATTCCTGGCCACACATACGGCGGGCCGCGTTTTTTACCGTCGCAAACGCCTCCGGCAACAAGTCGTCGAGTGACTCCCCATCCTGATGGCGCTGCATAAACTCGGCGGTTTTGGCGCGTAACTGCTCCTCCGTCAGCGCTTGATATTCAACTTCAAATGCGTTGATGCGTTCGGTAATAGGCTGACACTTTTTAAGAAACTTCTTGTAGTGGCGACCAGAAAACTTTTTGAGAATAGCTGAGATCATGAGATCTAATGTATGCGGTTACTGAATGAAATTATGCGCAGATTTCAGCTCACTGAGGACACCGGAAATGCGAAAAAAAATAGAAACTGGTGAAACTCCCGCCTGCTGGCAAGTGTGTTTCCGGTTCTGTGATGCACGGACGAATGATTCATGAGCGCCGCGCAATACATTCTCTGGGGACGAGACACTGGACCAAGAATTAACCATTGCAAAAATCACGTGATGCAGGACAGTCATCAAAGGCCGCTTTTGTTATGCGAAAAATTCCTGAGAAATACCGACAATGGTTACTGCAAGAGCTACCCATCCTGGAAGATACAGGTATCCTCTCGGCCGAATCTCGGCAACCACTCGAAGACTATTATTCGAACCAAGTTGAATCACGCGCGCACTGGGCAGCCATTGCCTGCGCGGTGCTCGGAACGCTACTCATCGGCGGCGGCATCATCCTACTATTCGCCCACAACTGGGAGAATCTGTCTCGAATTGCGCGAACCGGGCTATCATTCTGCCCGCTCGCTATTGGCGTGGCACTTAGCGCATTAGCGATTTGCCGTGGCGGCACGGGGCTCTGTGAAACGGCTGGTATTTTCCATAGCTTGGCAGTCGGCGCTTGTATTGCGCTGATCGGACAGACTTATCACCTGCCGAGCAACACCCCAGACTTTCTGCTGGTCTGGGCACTGCTCATCCTGCCGCTCATCTTCATGCTACCCTCCACAGGCGCATATTTGTTTTATATTACACTGATCTGCAGTTGGAGCGGCGCGGCACAGAATGAATACGGTCAAGCGCTCGGCTTTTGGCTATTGCTGATTCCCGCGGTTGTTCATGTCATTCGACTCATTCGGCACGAAGCTCCCAGTGAACTGCTCTCGCTGTGGGGATTAATGCTGATGCTGCCAATTGCCCTAGGAATCGTGCTGGAGCGCACCGTGCCGGGTCTATGGATTGTCGGCTACGCCAGCTTTTTGAGCCTGTCGGGGCTACTCGGGCTGCGGCTATTTCCAACCAAATCAGGCTGGCGTAATCCACTACAAACGGTAGGCGTGGCAGGCATCACGGTGCTGGCCTACATCTTCACCTGGCAAAATGTGTGGCACGACATCGGCTGGAGCAACACACGCCACTACGGCAACTACCAAGAATGGGGGATTTGGTGCGACTCGGTCATCACACTCGGACTGGCACTCGCATGGGCACTTACTGCCGTCAAGGCGCGCCAGCGTAATTCATTGCCCACGCTCATCCTTTGTTCCTTCCCCCTCTTAGCGAGCGCGGGCTTCTTTTTCGCCGCATCCAGCGGAGGTGAACTCATCAATGCACTGTTGTTTAACGCCTACATGCTCGGACTCGGCCTCGCCTATCTCACGCAAGGCTGCCGCAACACTCAACTCCGACAAGTCAACTACGGCATGGCCGTGCTCGGATTACTGCTGATTACGCGATTCTTCGATAGCGACTTTGGCTTCCTCGCACGCGGACTCGCATTCATCCTCATGGGTAGCTGCTTCCTCGTGACCAATCTCATTATGGCTCGCAAAAAGCATCAACTGGGAGGTGCTCAATCATGAACTGGCGAATCATACTCTTCGGGCTACTGATCGTAGCGCAAGTGGCCGTGCCACTACGAATGATTCAGCACCACGAAACCGTGCTGCGCGAAGGTGAACTCTTCCGCTTCAAAACCGAGCCCATCGACCCAGTCGATCCATTTCAGGGCCGCTACGTTTGGTTGCGGATTAAAGACGACTTTGTGCCGATGTCTGAGGCCGCCGCCGATGCCATCGACTACAAAACCACCGGCTACGCCCTGCTCAACCTCGACGAACAAGGCTTTGCCAAGTTTTCCGATTGGTCATCTGAGCGTCCCACTCAAACCACGAATTACCTCAAAACCAAATCTCGCGGTCAGGCAGTAAACTGGGAACAGCTGGCCGATGGCACACGCACACGCGTGCATAAAGGGCTAGGCATCGACATCTCCTTCACGCGCTTCTACATGGATGAAGCCAAAGCACCCCGCGCCGAACGACTCGCCCGCGAAGCCACCCGCAACGAAGACTGCTGGGTTGAGGTCCGTATTTTTAACGGCAAAGCCGTGATTGAAGACGTCATCGCCGAAGGCCAATCACTGCGCGACTTGGCTAGCATTGAAGAATAGCAGGCGCGCAATTCAGCCCTGCAACCAAGCAATCGTCGCACCCCAGCCGCCTTCAGTCGCGCCCGCCAATTCAAAGCGTACAACCCGCGGGTCACGCTTGAGCAGCTGATGTACAGTGGTGCGCAGCGTACCGATGCCCTTACCGTGAATGATGCGTACCCGCGTAATATCCCTCTGAAGGCACAGCTCAATGTAGTCGGGCACTAAATCGCCCAAATCCGAGGGGCGAAAAGTATGCAGGTCGAGCTCATCCGTAATCTCGAATTCGACTGGGTCTGGTTCGTGGTTGCACATGGAACAAGTCCAGTTTCAGCCAAACGTAAGTCAAGTCGCGAACTTAACGATCAACTCGCGCCTCAAACAGTCGCACTCCTCCAGTGCCAGTTACCTGCCAGGCATGACTGCGACTACCCTTCCGCTTTAGGCAGCGTTGGAATTGTCTCGATGCCCTTCACTTCAGGCAGCTCGCCAGTAGCAGCACTATCCAGCGCTTGAAATTTTTTCGCAGTCGTGAGTAAGCGTGTTTCGACCGAGCTGACCGCTTTATTGTAATGCTCCACTGACTGGCCAAGGCTCTTGCCGACTTTGACGAAATGGCCCGCGACTACGCCGATGCGGTCGTAGAGTTCTTTGCCCAGCGCCGCGATTTCTTTGGCCTCACGGGCGATGGCTTCTTGTTGCCAGCCATACGCGATTGCTTTGAGCAGCGCAATCAGCGTGGTTGGCGTCGCAAGGATGACTTTATTAAGCACGCCCAACTCGATCAACTGTGGATCTTGCTCCAAAGCAGCGCTGAAAATTGTTTCGTTGGGAATGAATAGCACCACGAATTCTGGGGCATTGTCGAATTTGTCCCAGTAGGTCTTTGCCGACAGCCCCTTGATATGATCCCGAACATGACGGGCGTGCGCCTGCATACGCTCTTTCTGCACGTCCGGATCTTCGGATTGCAGTGCATCTAGGTAGGCCGCCAATGGCACTTTGGAATCCACCACCACCACGCGCTCGTTCGGCAGACGAATTAACATGTCCGGGCGTAAGCGCTCGCCATCGGCAGTCTCGACCGATGCCTGCTCTTCGAAATCACAATAATTGATCATACCCGCCATCTCAACGGTGCGGCGCAGCTGCATTTCACCCCATTGACCGCGGACTTGCGGTGCGCGCAACGCTTGCACCAGACTGCCAGTGGTGCGGCTCAGCTGCACCTGTGATTCGGCCAACTGCTGCAACTGCTGCTTCAGGCTAGCATCGGTCTGCGTGCGGCGCTCCTCAATCTGGGCAACCCGCTCATTGAAAACTTTCAGTGCCTCGCCAACTGGCTCGACTGTCTTGCTAATCGCTTGCTGACGTTTCTCCAGATCGCCCTTCGCCCCTTCTTGATATCTCTCCAGCGTGGTTTTGGCGAGATTCAGGAAAGACTCGTTGTTTTTCGACAGCGCCTCCGCAGAGAGCGCTTTAAAGCTATCCTGCAATACGGCCTTCGCCTCTTCCAGCAGCGCAAGCTTCTCCGCCGCCGCCTTTAACTCTGCCTCCCGCTGGGCTTCAACCCGCGCCAGCGCTTCCTTGGCAGCCGCGCCTTCACTGCGAACTGCCTGCAACTCGGCCTGCGCGCTAGCCAGCGCAGCATCCGAGCGGCCCTGGCCACTCCGTAACAAAGCAAAGACCAAGCTCGCCCCCACAAAAAGCCCAATGACTAACGCAACGATTAATTCCATACGCTCACTTCAGACAGGATCCGCAAAACTGGCAACGGCGGAATTAATACCGCTTGTAAGGTTTGCCGCCGAAATCTGATTTTTTAGTACGACTCAATCACGTCCTTTGCGCAACAGCGCCGCATACGACTATTCTGTCTCCCCATCCCATGAAATTCCTTCAACTCACCATTCTAGCTCTACTTCTTTTTCAACCTATGTCTGCTTACGAAAGCGCTTTCGCCCGAACCGATGTCGGCTCGATCGAGATTAAAACGATCCCCGCGGCGCGGCTGCTCGTCTCCCAATCCGACAACAGCTATTTCGAGGCCAATAACGGGCTCTTTCGCCCCTTGTTTCGTTATATTCAAGCCAACGACATCGCCATGACCACCCCCGTCGAAGCGGCGATCGAACCTGGCACCATGTATTTCTACGTCGGCTCGGATTACGCCGACCTAGAGCTCAAAGATACTGACGAAGTCACCATCATTGAAGTGCCGGAACGCACTGTCCTCAGCCTTGGCGTGCGCGGCGGCTACAGTGCCAAGAACTTCAACAGCGCCCAAGCACGGCTGCTCACGTACCTTTCCGAGCAGGACAAATGGATCGCCACCGGACCTGCCCGTGCGATTTATTGGAATAGCCCCTTCATGCCCGGCATCTTCAAACGCTCCGAGATCCATATCCCCGTGACCAAAAGCACCACCGAAGAGAAGTAGCCACTCCGCTACAACTTCCAGTGAGTTCCTTCAAAGCAAACAGGCTTCGTTCCCCTATATAGTTTCGCAGCCTCGGTCGCAAAACGAACATAGCGCTCACGGGCTTCAGCCGTCGGAGCAACAATGCGCTCGTTGTAGCTCAACGGCGGCTCTTCCAGTGGGACACTCCCCGCGCGCAACCATTCTGCACGCTCACTCTCCGTTAATTTCGCCATACCATACTTTCATCTCCTCAACTCGATCCGTCAAACCAAAGAGCGCCAGATAGTCAGTCAACAACTCCCAATCCAGAGCTAATTGCTGCTCAGCTGAGACTTCGACCAACATCCGTATATCTGACCAATCTTTGGTCATCCGCCTAGGATTATTCACCGTCGCTTGCACTTTGAGCCCGATAATATCCTCGACCTGCACCACTGGCAAAGTCACGCCCTCTGCGACCGAAAGCCGATCCGCCCGATCCAGCATGCCAAGTGTAGGCCCCCGAAATGCGAGCAATATATCAACCCGCCCCAAACTCAAGTTATCTGAGGAGTAATGGGATACGTTCTCATTACGAAACGCCCTAGTATAGCCCAAATCGCAGAAGATCTCATCACTCCGATCCAAATCATCTAACATCAAGATAAAATCCAAATCGATCGTCGCACGCTGCACGCCTCGCAGAGCCATCGCAAAACCATCAATCAAAGCATATCTAACCGACGCCTCATCCAAAGCGCGACACACACACTGTCGATGACTTTAACAAAATCCATCTAAGTAAACACGAGAAACCACGAACTCGACGAAGTCCACGCCGAAAATCCCTTCGCCCTAAAGCTTTACAAGTACTCGTCTCAGTTTCAGTTTTCCCTACATGCTTTTAAGAGTCACACACTACGGCGAACCCATCCTACGCAAAGTCGGCGACCCGATCACAGAATTTGATGACGCACTCGCGCAACTCGCCGACGACATGGTCGACACCATGTATGACGAAGACGGCATTGGTCTGGCGGCCCAGCAAGTCGGCCTTGCACTGCAATTCTGCGTAATGGACGTGCGCCCGCCTGAAGGCGAAAAGCCCGAGTTCGATTATAGCCTCGACGGCAAACAGCCGCCACTTGATCTGATTATGCCGATGGCATTGGCCAATCCTAAGGTCACGATCATCGATCGAACCGAAGACGTTTACGAAGAAGGTTGCCTCTCCTTCCCTGATGTCCGCGGCAAAGTCACCCGCCCGATTGGCGTACGTTGCGAGTATCAAGATACTGAAGGTAACACCCACGTACTCGAAGCCACAGGGCTCCTCGGCCGCTGCATCCTGCACGAGACTGACCACCTCAACGGTGAACTCTTCATCGACAAAATGGACAAGCGCGATCTGCAGCGCATGACGCCACGCATCAAAAAAATCAAGCGCACCAGCCGCGACTTTTTAAAGATGCAGCGGTAGTTGGTCTCGAGCCCACAGCCTCCAGCTTAGTCATCGTCCAGTTGCGGAATGTGCAGCCAATTAAACGCCACCCAAATAACACGCTGCGCTGATCAAATAAATTGTCGCCAACGCGCGCACCCAAAATCCGACACGAGCTAAATATCCAACAGTAATTACCGCTCCACTCTCGGCGGCTTGCGCGCGCGTTGCACATCGCGGGCATCGAAATGTAGGATATATTTCTGCTCAAAATAAGGATCCGTAAACGTCTCTTCTAAATTGATCACCTTCCGCGGGCGAATACCGAGCACTTCTAGCTCGTCATCCATTTCGCCGCCCTTCCAGTACAGCACACCATTCGGGATCGTGTTCTTTTCGCCGCGACGCACGTTGTTCTTAATCCACATGAAAAATTCGGGCAGGTTTTTCACCGCACGACCAGTCACGAAATCGAACTGCTTTTTGACCTCCTCCGCGCGGACCTGCTTGGCTTCAACATTTTTTAAGCCAAGCTGATCGACCAAGTCCTGCACCACCGTGATCTTCTTACCAATCGAATCAATCAACGTGAAATGCGCCTGCGGATAGCAGATCGCCATGATGATGCCAGGAAAGCCACCGCCCGTGCCGACATCCATAATCCGCGTGCCATGCATTAGCTTCAAATGATTGGTAATCGCCAAACAATGCGACAGGTGACGATCTTCTAGGTGTTCTATATCCTTACGCGAGATCAGGTTAATCTTTTCATTCCACTCACGCAAAAGCACCGCCCAGCGCTCCAGTATCGGCCAAGATGCTTCAGGAATATTAGGAAATTGTTCGCGGAGATGATTCATATCGATCAAGCACTAGATGCCTGAAAACGAATGTCGAGCGATTGCGAAATTAAGCTTCCTGCTCGCTTCGTTGTTTAATGCGGCGCTCAGCCTCAAGAATGATGGCCTCACAGCCAGAAAATTTGTGCTCATCCAATGTAAGGCGCTTCTGCTTGCCGTCGACCTCATAGATCGCGTAGGCGATGCCCTTTTTCTGCCACTGCTTACGGTCGATCTTCACGATCGAGTCTAACTCCACGCGTTGCCCAGACGTGCCAATCACGACATCGCCCTCCGCCCGCACGCTCAACTTGTGGTTCCAGAGCACCCACAACCCAAAAAACACCGAGCCAGTCATCATCACCCAGCCGATCAGCCGCTGCTCACGAATCGACGCATCGGTGCGCTCCTTCGGCATATCGCGCTTGTAGCCCGCCTGCTTGGCATGCCGTTCCCATTCGATGCGTAGGTATTCATTCACCTCAGCGCCGTGCGCCTGATGTTCGACTGCTTCAATTTTACCAGACGCAACCAGCGCCGTCTCAATCTCGACAAATTCCGCATGCCGATCCGCCTCGTTGGGCCATACCACATAGCCGTCGTACAAAAACCAAGCGGCTATCGTCGAGACCATGAAAAGCATAAACAACATTCGACGACGCCATTCTTTTGAAATTCGTGCATCTACATCCATACACAGATCAGTGCACATTCTCGAGATTCACGCCAGCAACTATTTTAAGTTTGAGCCACAGAACTCAATTATTTTGCTGATTCCGCGCAAATTATCATGCATAGTCTAAGCTTGCAACAACATATCAATATATGATGATATGATGATATTTACATTCCATGAGCCAGAACACTTCCAATAAACCACTGACTGCTAAAGGCCAGCTCCTCGCCAACCTCTTTGCCGAGCGTATCGTTTTTCTTGACGGCGCGATGGGTACCATGATCCAGCAATACAAGTTGGAGGAGAAGGATTTCCGCAATGCCTCGTTTGACAACGACAAAGGCGATCTCAAAGGCAACAACGACCTGCTCAGCATCACCCGCCCCGACATCATCGAGACGATCCACCGCCAGTTCCTCGAAGCCGGCGCCGACATCATCGAGACCAATACCTTCTCGGGCACCACTATTGCACAGGCCGACTACGGCCTCGAGCACCGCGTGCGTGACATCAACATCGAATCCGCCAAGCTTGCCCGCCGTGTCGCCGATGCCGTCTCCGAGGAGCAAGGCCGCCCGACCTTTGTCGCTGGCGCCATTGGACCGACCAATCGCACCTGCTCCCTCTCGCCCGACGTCAACCGTCCGGAATACCGCGCCACCAGTTACGACGAACTTTACAAAGCCTACTACGAGCAAGTCGAAGACCTCGTCGCCGGCGGCGTCGATCTGCTCCTGCCAGAAACCGTTTTTGATACACTCAATCTCAAGGCCTGCCTACACGCGATCGAAGATTTTTTCGACACACAGGAAGCACGCCTTCCGGTGATCATTTCTGTCACCATCACCGACCTCTCTGGCCGCACACTTTCCGGCCAGACCGTTGAAGCCTGCTGGAACTCGATTCGCCACGCCAAGCCGCTATGCGTCGGCCTGAACTGTGCGCTCGGCGCGGACCTCATGCGCCCGTTCCTCACCGAACTCTCCCGCGTGGCTGACACTTACGTGCACGTGTATCCAAATGCTGGCCTGCCGAATCCACTGGCCGCCACCGGTTACGACGAAACTCCCGCCCACACCGGTAGCGCTGTCGGTGGCTTTGCCAAGGACAGCCTGGTCAACATGGTCGGGGGTTGCTGCGGCACCACGCCCGATCACATCGCAGCCATCGTCAAAGAAGTCAGCCAATACGCGCCACGCGCCATCCCAACGGTGGCGCCTGCCCTACGCTTGAGCGGACTCGAAGCCTTCAACATCATCATGGGCGAAACACCGTTCGTGAATGTTGGTGAACGCTCCAACGTCACCGGCTCACCGCGCTTTAAGAAGCTGATCAAAGCCGACGACTTCACTGGTGCCCTCGCCATCGTGCTCTCACAAGTCGAGAAAGGCGCGCAGATCATCGATATCAATTTCGACGAAGGCATGCTCGACGGCGAAGCCTGCATGACTCGCTTCCTCAACCTCGTGGCCTCCGAGCCAGACATTTGCAAGGTGCCGATCATGATCGACAGCTCCAAGTGGTCGGTCATCGAAGCTGGCCTCAAATGTGTGCAGGGTAAGTGCATCGTCAACTCCATCAGCCTCAAGGGCGGTGAAGACGAGTTCCGCGCGCAAGCCGAAAAAATTATGCGTTATGGCGCGTCGACCATCGTTATGGCGTTCGACGAAAAGGGCCAAGCCGCGACCAAAGACGACAAAATCGCCATTGCTGAGCGTTCCTACAAGATCCTCACCGAAGAGGTGGGCATGGATCCGCAGGACATCATCTTCGATCTCAACATGCTCACCATCGCTACTGGCATGGAGGAGCACAACAACTACGCCGTCGACTTCATCGAAGCCGTCGAAACGGTTAAGCAACGCTGCCCAGGTGCCCGCACCAGCGGCGGGCTCTCTAACATTTCCTTTAGCTTTCGCGGCAACAATCCGGTGCGCGAAGCCATGCACGCAGCCTTCCTGCATCACGGCATCGCGAAGGGTCTCGACATGGCCATCGTCAACCCAGGCATGCTAATGGACTACGATAAGATCGACCCTGCCTTTAAGGTGTTGGTCGAAGACGTGCTCCTGAACCGCAACGACGAAGCCACCGAGAAGCTCATCGATTTCGCCGAAGCCATTAAGGCTGGCACCGTCACCCTCGGCACCGGCAGCACCGAAGAACGCATCAACGCCGCCATGCTCGAAGGCATGAACGTGTTGCGCGCGCTGTTCGAACGCGCCACCGCGGAGAAGAATCCAGAGATCCTCGAAACCTTTCTCAAATCTGGCAGTGGCGCAGTGCCTGGGATTGCGGAAAAAAAAACGGTTGAGCTAAAGGACGACTGGCGCAACGGCACCGTCGAAGAACGCCTGTCCCACGCATTAGTCAAAGGCATCGTCGCGCACATCGACGCCGACACCGAAGAAGCGCGCCTCCAATACCCGCGGCCACTTAACGTGATCGAAGGCCCATTGATGGCTGGGATGAAAGTCGTCGGGAAACTGTTTGGCGATGGCGACATGTTCCTTCCACAGGTGGTGAAGAGCGCCCGCGTGATGAAGCGCGCGGTCGCTCACCTACTACCATTTATGGAAGCCGAAAAAGGCGATTCCACCGAGAGCTCCTCGGCGGGCAAATTCCTAATCGCCACCGTTAAGGGCGACGTGCACGACATCGGCAAAAATATCGTTGCCGTGGTCTTAGCTTGTAACAATTACGAGGTCAAAGACCTCGGCGTCATGGTCTCCTGCGACACCATCTTGAAAGAAGCGCAAGAATGGGGTGCCGACATCATTGGCCTCTCTGGCCTGATCACGCCTTCACTGGATGAGATGATCTTCAACGCGGATGAAATGAAAAAGCGCGGCTTCACGCAACCCCTACTCATCGGCGGAGCCACGACCAGCAAAGCGCACACTGCGATCAAAATTGCCCCGCACTATAATCAGCCGGTGGTGCGCGTTGGCGATGCTTCCCTCGTGACTGAGGTGTGTAATAGCCTGCTCAACCCAAAGACTCGCGATGCTTTCGCCGCTGAAGTCTGTGCCGATCAAGAGGCGCAACGCGTCCGCTTTGCGGCCAACAACCAGGCGACTGACTTCCTGCCACTCGCGGCGGCACAAGCCAAGCGCTTTACTTGCGACTGGGCCAACGCGCAACTCAAGGCACCCAACGCGCCAGGCATTACCGTTGCCGACGATATCGACCTCAATGAGCTCAGCCAATACTTCGATTACTCTCCACTCTTCTGGACCTGGGAGCTCAAAGGAGTATATCCCAAAATTCTTGAGCATAAGAAATACGGCGAACAAGCCCGCGGCATCTTTGCAGATGCTCAAGCCCTACTCAACCGAATCATCGCCGAGAAACGCTTCCGCGCCCGCAGCGTCGTCGGTCTGTTCCCCGCCAACTCCGCGGGCGACGATGTCGAACTCTATGATGACACAGGTCAAACCATCGGCACCTTCTACACTTTGCGCCAACAAAAAAAGAAAGTAAAAGGTGACACCTACTACGCACTCGCCGACTTTGTCGCCCCCAAAGAATCTGGCCAAGTCGATACCTGTGGCGCGTTCGCTTGTTGTATCCAAGGCGTGGATACATTTGCGCAAGAATTCGAAGATGCACACGACGACTACAGCTCGATCATGGTCAAAGCGATTGGCGACCGATTTGCCGAAGCGCTCGCCGAATACACCCACGCTCGCGTGCGTAGAGAGCTCTGGGGCTATGCCTCCGACGAAACACTCAGCAACGAGCAGCTCATCAAAGAAGAATACCGCGGCATCCGTCCAGCTGCCGGCTACCCGAGCCAGCCCGATCACACCGAAAAGGAGATGATCTGGAAGCTCCTCGACGCCGAAGCCAACACCGGCGCCAGTCTCACCGAAAGCTTCGCAATGAATCCCGGCAGCGCCGTCAGCGGCCTCTACTTTGGGCACCCCGAAGCCAAATACTTCCAAGTTGGCCCGATGGCCAAAGACCAATTCGAAGACTACGCACAGCGCAAAGGCTTCGATCTAGAGAAGACTGAAAAATGGCTTTCGCCGAATCGCGGCTATTAAACAAGAATCAACCCTGGCAACCCACAGCTTACCAGCGCAACTCGGAGAGCAAAACCCCACCGAACTCTGAGCACTTCAGCATCCGCTGTGCTCAACCAAAAAAACCCCCGTTTTAGGACGGGGGCTTTTGAAATTTTCAGAGATTCGCTACGAGCGATTCACCATTTGCGGCGCAACCGTTCTTATTGGGAGCAGCAGCCGCCTTGCTCGTCGCCTTTTGAATCTTCGGAGCTGCAGCATTCGCCTTCAGCCTTTGGCTCGTCGTTGCAGCACCCGCCTTCTTGGCGTTCCCCGCCGCCACCGCAGCATCCGCCACCTTGATGAATGTGGCCATGTGCTATCTCCTCTTCAGTCGCCGCGCGAACTTCTTGGATCGTCACGTTGAAGTTGAGGTGCTTGCCCGCGAGCGGGTGATTGCCATCAACAGTGACATCGTCGTCTTCGACTTTAATCACACGAACCGAGACAGGACCTTGGTCAGTGTTGGCTTGAAACTGCATGCCGGCCTGAAGGTCTTCAACACCTTGAAAACGCTCCTTGGGCACGACTTGCTCCAATGCTGGATTGACCTCGCCATAGCCATTTTCTGGATCGACACGCACTTCTGCAGTCTCGCCAACGAGCTTACCTGCAAGGGCAGCCTCGAGGCCTGGAATGATGTTACGATGACCGTGGAGATAGACCATTGGTTGTCCCGGTTGGGACTGATCAATCAAAGTTCCTTCGTCATCTTTAAGGGCGTAGTCCATTGCGACTACTGTACCGTCTGCGATTTGCATAATCTGTAATATTTGTGGTTTCTGCTCGATTGCGGAGCAGAATGAGTAGTCATTATCCGCGTGCCGTCAAAAAGAAAGGGACATATTTCGCCAAACGATTGAGCGCTCTGAATGATTTCAAGTTCTGCAGCGCGCAAACTCACTTGACGGATGCGCCAAAAATGGGGTTTCTATCCAGTCGCACGTACGTAGCCATACTTTTGACGCCTTCCTGTATTTCCGGTCTATGCCCATTCAAGACAATCCTCTGTTTCGACGCCTCCATAAGCATGCACAAAAGCGGCTGGTGTTTGATCCTGGGGTTTCACGAAGCAAGCAACTACCCGCTTATAAGCGCTTCATCGAGCTAGAGAGCGAAATGCTCAAGCGCTACCACCAAAAAGGCACCCCTGGCCTAGAGGTGTGTCAAGCGCGTGCCGCGATGGTCGACGTGGTGATCGAGAATCTATTCCTCGCCGCGCTCGATCTGTATGCCACCGAGCATGGCCCGCTGCCCTGCAAGATGGCAGTGCTCGCGACGGGCGGCTACGGGCGCCAAGAGCTCAACCCACACAGCGACATCGACATTATGTTTCTCTACCCCGAGAAAATTTCGGGGAAGCACTTTGCCAAATTTCAGGAAGTACTCGCCGAAGAGATTCTCTACCCGCTCTGGGACTTAGGCTGGAAAATCGGCCACGCCTCGCGCAACGCCAAGGAAGCGATCGAAGAGGCGAAGAGCGAAATCCAATCGAAAAACGCGATTCTCGAATCACGCATCATCTGCGGCTCCGAGCCACTTTATCTCGACATGCAGAGGCGCTTCGCCAGCTACTGCAAAAAAGAAAACTCCAAGGCCTACATCCAACAACGCCTCGCCGACGAGCGCGGCCGCCATGCCAAGTTTGGCAATACAGTCTATCTACAGGAACCCGACATCAAAAATGGCGTCGGCGGCCTGCGTGATTATCAAAACATCCTATGGATGGCTAATATCAAGTTTGGCTATGGGTCATTTAAAGAGATCAACAAAGCCAAACTGTTGCGTCGGCACCTGCGCGACGAAATGGAAGCTGCCTACGATTTCCTGCTGCGCACACGCACCGAACTGCACCTGCAGAATCGACGTCCGACGGACAAGCTCGACCTTGAGCAGCAACCCACGATCGCCGCGGGACTCGGTTACCCGCAGGAAGATATATTCGAGCGCGTTGAGGCGTTCATGAAAGACTACTACACTGCCGCGCGCACGATCTATCATACTAGCGAGCTCCTCAAAGAACGACTCGCTCTCTCCAGCGAAGATGACCCACGTAGCTCGGGCGGCATTAGCTTCCGCGATGCCCTGCGCGCGCATCAACATCTACCACTCAAACGCGTCGACGGCTTCATCTTGCAGGACAAGGTGCTTTCTCCTGAGCAGAAATCCGTGTTCACCGAAGACCCCTTACGCCTGATCCGAGTCTTCCACTTAATGCAACAGTTCGGGGCCAAACTACACCCCGACCTCAAGTTTCGCATCTCACGCTCGCTGCCACTGATTGACCATGACATTATCAATCACCCTTCAGCACCAAAAAGCTTTTGCTCCATTCTCAGGAATCCTGGCGAGGTCTATCCGATCTTAAAGCTGATGCACGAGCTCGGCGTACTCGGCCGCTATTTGCCCGAGTTTGGCCAGCTCACTTGCATGGTTCAGCATGAATATTACCATCGTTACACTGCGGATGAGCACGTCTTGCGCACGATCAAGCATCTCGATGCTGTCTTCCAAAAAAACACTCCCGTCGAGACTGCCTACGAGACCGCATTACGTAAAAATGACGACCCGCTACTGCTCTATCTGATCCTTCTACTGCACGATATCGGTAAGGCAGAAGGCGTTAAAGGTCACGATGTCAACGGCGTCCGCATCGCTCAGCCAATCCTCACCCGCTTCGACATCAGCGACGAGCAGCAGGAGCAAATTCTATTTATTATCCGCCATCACTTGGCCATGTCTCGCATCTGGCAGCGTTTTGATCTCGATGACCTAAAGACCGCACACGCTTTTGCCGAATTCATCGAAGACCCAGAGAAACTCCGCTTCCTCTATGTTCATACCTACTGTGATGCCCGCGGCACCGCGCCGACTCTCTGGAACGACTACAAAGACACCATGCATCGGACTTTGTATCAACGGACTCTAGAGCAATTCGAAAACAAGGCCGTGATCGAGCAGAAGCACAAGAATCTCAAAGAAAGTCGCCATCAACTCATGCTCGCCCGCGAGATCGAAGGCGTCGCCAAGGATGAGATCGAAGCTCATTTCGAGCGCTTGCCAGAGCGATATTTCATCTACACCAAGCCCAATGAAATCGAGCTCCACCTGCGCATGGTCAACCAGTTGCTCGCTCAAATCCAACAAGCAGATCCGACTGGCACACTCGCGCCGATCATTGACTGGAGTAACGACATCGACCTTAATATGACTGTCGTCAATATTGTTACGTGGGACCGTGCTGGGCTCTTCTACAAACTGGCGGGCGCGCTTACTCTGGCTGGCGTAAATATTGTCAGTACCAAAGCGATCTCCCGCACTGACAATATTTCCATCGACACCTTCTACATTATGGACTTGGCAGGCGGAGCCGTCTCCAACGAAAAAGCACCTGCGGTTTTTCAGACACACATCGAAGATGCCCTCATGCATGGCCGACGTCTCACCGGCGAAATCGAGCGCATGGAAGCCAAGGCAAAAAGTCAGAAGAAGAAACTGCGCGGCATTCTCCGCGCTCAGATTCCGCCAAAGCTCGACATTTATCATGAGCCTTCGCTCAACCACACCATTATCGAGGTGCAAGCAGAAGACCGGATCGGGCTCTTGTACGGACTCGCACGGCATATTTATTCCAGAGGGTTCGACATCAGCTTCGCACGAATTGCCACAGAACGTGGCCTCGCCATTGACACCTTCTATATCGATAAGATTGATCGCCAAGAACCGATCAGCGCTAAAAATCTATCGGACTTACGCGTGAAATTAAATGCCATCATCAACGAATAGACATTCGCGACCGTCGAACCAACCATTACGATGAAAGCCGATAAGACCGAGCGCACTGCAATCGACTCACTCTACCGAATCAGTAGCTTGGTATCTGATACCGAGGAGCCCAAAGAAGCTCTGACCCTGATCCTTGAAGAGATCATCAACGTCCTACAACCGAGCAGCGCCTCGATTTCTTTGATCAGTCCCGACACCCATCGACTCGAATTGGAAGTCTCGCATGGGCTCACCGAAGACTGGCACGATCTGGACCTCGCCCTCGGCCAAGGTATCACCGGATGGTGTGCACTACATGCTCGCGCCATTATCGTACCTGATGTCAGTCAAGAGCCGCGCTATATCTCTGTCCGTTCAAGCGTCCGCTCCGAAATGGCCGTGCCGATGGAAGACCGCGGGGTCGTGATCGGGGTGGTCAACATCGATAGCGAACAGCTAAATGCCTTCGACGAGCAATCGCTCAAAATCCTCACTCTGTTGACCAACGAAGCCAGCCGTGTCGTCTCTAGGATCTGGCTGATTCAACAGCTCCGTGCCAAAGCTCATCAACTCGAGTCACTAATTAATATGGGGCAAGGGCTCGTCGGCGAACTCGAACAAGACGAAGTGCTCCGCGGCCTCGCTCGAGAAGGTCGCCAACTGATGAACTGCCACAGTTGCGCGCTGTTTCTTCTCTCCCCCGACCACAAGCAGCTCAAGCTCCACTCCATGGCTGGCCCCCGAGGCGCAATCGACGCGCAAGTTAGCTTCCCCGTCGAGGAAAGTTCCTTTGGTGCCGCCATCCATCGACACAAACAAGTCGAGGTCGCCGACCTGCCCTTTACCGTTGAAAACGATTTCATCCACCTCGTGCAAAGCGAAGGCCTCGTCTCGATGCTCGCCACCCCGATTGTGTTTAACAACAAAGCGATCGGCCTACTCAACGCCTACACCACCCACCAGCATCGCTTCAACAACGACGAGAAAAAAGTATTTGCTACACTTGCGCAACTCGGAGCGATCGCGATTCAAAACGCGCGCCTCTACTCACGTATTTTTAGCTCTGAGGATTCACTGCGACAGAACGAAAAGCTCACGACACTCGGCATGCTCAGCGCCGAAATCGCGCATGAGATTCGTAATCCACTGACGGTTATTAAGCTACTCTTTGAGTCACTCGACCTACAGTTCGCAGCGGGCGACGATCGCCAAACCGACATCAGTGTCATTGGCGATAAACTCAACCAGCTGGAAGAAATCGTCAGCCGCGTGCTCGACTTCGGGCGCAACCGCCAAGGCGCGCACGCGCACTTCGATCTAAACGATCTGATCGAAGAAACCCTACGACTGGTGCGCCTCAAACTGCATCAAAGTAAAATCGATATTGCCTACCAGCCACCTCTGCAGGCCCTCCTGGTTGAAGTCAACAAAGGCCAGATTCAACAAGTCATGCTCAACCTAATCCTCAATGCCACTCAAGTGATGCCCACAGGCGGTCGCATTGAGATTAGCTGTGTTAGCGATCCGGCGCAGGCAGCCTTCATCATCCGCGACAACGGTCCCGGCATTCCAGAGAGTATACAGCCCGACATTTTCGAATCCTTCCTCACCCATCGCCCGGGCGGCACTGGCCTCGGACTCTCCATCAGTAAGCGCATCTTACGTGACCACCATGGCGACATTGAGCTCGTCGAATCCTCATCCACAGGCAGCACCTTCCGCTTCTGGCTACCCACGCACTAACTCGTCGAGTTCGCCAAAGATTACGAATAACTAAGCGCTGATTTTATTTTGAAACTCAAAATCCAACGTCACCACATCTGGCCACTCGCAATCGTCATGGCGATCTTCATGGCCTCAAGCAGCAAGGATCTCGCCGCGCCGAGCATCGCCTTCTCTTACGACAAGCTCGCACACCTCCTAGTCTTTGGCCTACTCGCCACCGCGGTGCTGCGCATCCCGCGCGTTTTCAACTTGGGCTGGCGAGGTGTTTTTATGACCATCGCCCTAATCTCTCTCTACGGCGCACTTGATGAATATCGACAATCTTTTACCGCTGGTCGCTCCGTCGAGCTCGGCGACTGGATCGCCGATACCCTCGGCGCCATTATTGCCAGCATCGTGTATTACAAATGGCACTGCTATCGACGTTTTTTGGAGTGGCCTACTTCGTCCCAAAGCCAACGCACGGACTAATACTTCACCCCACAGCCATATGGCGTGGTGGTCGACTGTTCAATTGGCTCGCCAGCAATAGCGCTGGCATACGCAGCCTTCACATAATTAGTAGCCTTTGCAATATCCTCTGACTTGGCAGATTTAATACTATCAATCGCACCTTGATAAATCACGATTGCCTCGGGGTTGATCAGAAACATGTGCGGGGTGGTACGCGCGCCATAGGTGCGGCCGACTTGACCGGCAGTATCCAATAGCAAGGCAGTCGAGTGCGTCTCAGTCGCTTTACGCACCGCCTCTGCTTGGCTCGCAGTCAAATACCCAGTCTTGCCCGGAGCAGACGATGCGATCTGTAGCCATACGACACCGGCATCTGTCAGCTCCCGCTGCAGAGCCTGCATATCGCCGTTTTCATAATACTTTATCACGAACGGGCAGTTGTGCCGCGTCCATTCGAGGACAACATACTGCCCTTTAAAATCGGAGATCCGCCGCTCCACTCCAGCGCTATCGGTTAAGACAAAGTCGGGTGCCGCGGCGCCATTCTGAACCGCGGCCTGTAGTAGCATCGAGGTACATGCCAGGAATGTAACGATGAGAGTTTTATAATGATTCATGACAGGCGATCCCGCTTTTCGGTGCTCTTCATTATAAAGGCAACAAGCGACTTAAGAATAATACTGTAAACCTTAGTTCAGTGCTTTTTCAACTGCTTCACGCACTATTCCATTGGTTAAACTCTGCGGCAGCACGGTCACTGCACCATCCGGCGCATACAGCACATACAGTGGCACCCCCGAACGACCGAAGCGCTCCAGCTCTGTCGTGATTGCTGAATCATAGCGTGTCCAATCCGCCTCAAGCGCGACCACGCCATATTCCTTAAACAAGGCTTCAGTCGCATCTGTATGCGTCGCCACTTTCTTATTCACCTGACAAATTAGGCACCAGCTCGCAGTGAAATCAACAAACACAGGCCGGCCCGCAGCCAACTCCGCGGTAACACGTTCACTCGACCACGGTTGCCACTGCCCATTCTTGGAGACGGAAGTCCCAGTTTCAAAACTTTCATACGCAGCTTTGCTCTCGTTGATTGCATAATAGCTCGCCAAAACGAGTAGCGTCAAACTAATGGCCTGCGCGAATCGCTGTGTGCGCTTCGGTTTTACTGGCACCGACCAACGGCCATAGATCCAAGCGGCCAGGCCCATGACGAGCAATGCGATGAGCAACGCGATCACCGCATCCACTCCACCGAGACGTCCCGCCACCAGCGCGAGAAATACTACCGCCGCCATCAACAGGAAGCCCATGAACTGCTTGACCGACTCCATCCATACCCCTGGCTTTGGCAAGTAAGCGACCAAGTTCGGAAACACCGACAAAAACAAGAACGGCGAAGCGAGCCCACAGCCCATCACACCAAAAATCAGTAGCCCTGTGGCTGCATTGGCCTGCACCGCGATGCCGCTAACTGAAGCCACCAGCGGCCCCATGCAAGGCGCACCAACCACCGCCGCCAACACACCCATCCCAAACGAACCCAGCACATCGTTGCGCTTCGACACCTTGGCGTCCGCGCCAACGAGACTCGTGCCTACCTCAAACACGCCCATCAAATTCAGGGCAAACAGGAAAAATACCACTGTCAGCACTACCACGAAGTTAGGGCTCTGCAATTGAAACCCCCAACCGATCCGTTCGCCCAGCGCACGCAGGACCAACAACACCGCAGCCAGCGCGAGGAAACTCACCACCACGCCCGCCGTATACGCACCGCCATGCAGCAAGGCCTGCGCCCGCGACTGCCCCGAATGCTTTAACAAGGCAAACACTTTAAGCGACAGCACTGGTAATACGCAGGGCATCACATTCAGAATCAACCCACCAAGAAACGCCAACAGCAACCAACCTGGCAGCCCGAGGTTGAGCAACACACCCTCAAGGCCCGCCGCAGCCGGCACCGCAGCCGCCAACGACCGCGGCGCCGCCACAGCAGCTTCGGCGCCAATTCTCAGATCGATCGCCCAGTTGCCCGACTGCGATTGTAAAACACCCGCAACGGCAGCACTCGGCTCCTGTAACTGCATCACATCGAGATTTGCGCGTAATTGCACCTGTCCCTCGCCAACCGAACTTAACGTCTGCAGGGCGCTCGGCTCGATCACGCCCACTTTATCCGCATAAAAATACAAATCACTCGGAATCGCCGAACCGTCCGTCTGCTCGATCGTTAAAACTAATTTCTGCCCTTCCACTGTCGCCGACAGCTGCCACGGTGACGTTGCCTCCGGCAAACGCGCACGAGCCGCGGCAAAAACGGGCGCTTCGGCACTGTTCCCCGCCTCAGATGCAGCAGTCAGCTCGAGACTCAGACTGGCAGCGCCCGGCATACAAAATTGCTCGCAGACCAACCACGACACCTCGGCCTGAATCGGCACTGCAGTACCCAAATCAAAGTTCTGCGCCGCCTGAATCGGTACAATCAAGGTCACCGCGTCCTCGTAACCATAATTCATCAGCCCACCTAACTCGATCCGCTCCGGCGCCGGCCACTGAATCTCACCGGCACTCAAGCCTGCAGGCAGCTGCCATTCGATCTCCACTGGCAGCCCGCTTGCACCCGGATTGATCCAGTACAGATGCCAATGCGGCTCCAGCTTAAAATCTAATGCCAGATTAAAGCGTTCGCCCGGTACCACCGCCGTCGTCTCGGCGATTAACTCCACTGTGACCGCCCCGACTACCTCTGGCGCCGCGCGCAACAGACTTGAAGCAGTGATTAACCAACCAAATAAAGCAAAGAGGATAAAAGGTTTTTTCATAAAGCGTAGCAGCATAACTATCTAACCAGATATGCCAGACCCTGAACTTATTCCAATCACTGTTTTAATAAACAACCAAACCTCGCTTCTACAATTTTTACCTTTGCACCTGCCGCTCTTCGCACTTTCATTTGCTAAATCATGACTGACCAAGACCTCGGCCCAACCGGTGAAATATGTTTCGACCTCCCTTCTCCCTTCGAAGCGCACCCCTGTGGACTGCTGCACTTGCCACGCTTTATCAGCAAATGCCGTAAGCATCTGGCTGGTGAATTGCCTAAGTCTTATCAGAAAAATTTCTGCCGCGGCTTTGACCGATTTCTGTCGATGCACCTCGGCATCGACCCGAAGCAAGTGCTGGCCGCGGTCGCAGCCGCTGGTGACGACGAAATCGAACTGGATCACCTGCTCAGCGAATGCTTCCCTGACGACCTCAATACGGTGGAATGGAACCGAGAAGTCACTCACAAGGGACAAACAGAAATGGGCCGCGAATTCCTCGCCGAATCGCTGACCAACATGGGCCACCCTGAGATGATCGGCGTGATCGACAGCGTGATGGACATGATCGACTTCGATGAAGGCCGGATACCTGGCTTTTCCGACGAACGCCGCAAGGCGTGGGAAGCAAGCGTTGCAGGTTGATTGTTGAAAGTTGCTCGGAATAAGGGGCCACTCGCAACATCCAACTATCCACTCCTACTGAATCCGCCCCAGCTGTGCGCGCACTAGCTCGGCAATCTGCTGCATGCTCGCGACTGGTGGCAGCTCGCTGAACGGGGCGACGGCATCGGTCGCTTTAGCTAGCTCGGCATCAAAGGTTGCGACCACTTCTGCAAAAATAGGAAAGTCGTGCAAGCGCTTGGTAAAGTCAGCCGACACCGTCTGGTCGCCAGCCTTGAAACGCGCCAACAGCCGATTGCGCTCTTCCGCGGGCAACTTCTCCAGCAACAGCAGCAGCGGCAGGGTAAACTTACCCTTAGCCAGATCGGTGCCAAGCGTCTTACCGATCACCGACTCATCGGCGTACAAATCCACCAAGTCATCAAAAATCTGATAGGCGATGCCGACATGGCGCCCGAACAGTCCCGCAGCCTCGCTAAAGGCCTCGCTGTAACCAGCGATTTTCGCGCCTAGGCGGCAGGAGACTTCGAATAGCTCGGCGGTCTTGAGCTGAATCACGCGGAAATAGAACTCGCGACTATAGTTCACCTCCCCGCGCTGATAGGTCTGCGCGATCTCGCCAGCACAGACACGCGCCGTCGCCTGTGCCACTGAGCGACAGACTTCGTTGGTATCAAAATCCGAGGCCAATTTGAGCGCGTGCGAAAACAACACATCGCCAATCAATACCGCCGCTGCCGGGCCGTATTTCTTTGCAGCTGTCTCTTGTCGGTGACGTGTTTCCGCCTCATCCAAAATATCATCGTGTACCAAGGTCGCGAGATGCACTAGTTCGATCACCGAGCCTAGCATCACTAAGTCCTTGGCGCAGTTTTCCGCGGGCCCCTGCCAGCCGCTGTAAGCCACCAACATCGGCCGCAGGCGCTTACCGCTGTGGCCAAACACATAGCGTACATGCTGCTGCACTTCAGGCTCCAACTGCTCCACCTGGGACTGCAGAAAGATGTCCAGATCATCCAGATAAGACTTTACCGGTTGGTAAACTTCGGAAAAACCGGCTGCGGCCACTGAATCGGCCTCGGATTGTGAGCGGGGTGTCATTTTATTGAGTATGCAAGGGCGAAGGTTAGAAGGTAAACCATGAATCAACTGATAGAGTTCTTTTTGTGCGGTCGTTGGGAGTAGTTAGTTGAGCTGCTTAGGTTCGACGCCGGGCTTAGGTCGGTTCGACTTCGCAGTTTTGATGCTACCGCTGCCTTGCACCCATTTGTTCAGGGCATCTAAGAAACCCTTACGGTCGTCGACGTGCACATTGTGCCCTGCCTTAGCGATACTGGCTTGTTTAATATTCGGGAGCCATTCGCGCATTGCTTTGACGTCACCGTCTTTAACAAAATCGGACTTCCCGCCAGTGATGAGCAGCGTTGGTCCCTTGAAGTGATCGAGCCCGCTGAGTGAGTTCTGCCGCAGCACCTGTAAACTTGAATGCAGCACTTCGAGATTGCACTGCCATTTTAGGCCGAACTCCCCACGCACCAGGTTCGTCATCACAAATTGCCGCAGTCCCCAATCCGGGATCAGCGGCTTCAACAGCTCTTCCGCTTCGCGGCGATTCTCGATGGCGCCTGCAGGCACGCGCTTCATCGCGCGAAACTCGGCATCGTGATACGGCGGATACTTCTTCGCGGCAATATCGACGATGATCAGTTTTGCGACCACCGCCGGATAGTCGCAGGCAAACCGCATCGCAATCTTGCCGCCGAGGCTATGCCCCATCAGTGTGACATTTTTTAGATCATGCACGCGAAGATAAGCCGACAGATCGGCATTGAGCTCCGACCAACGCATCGACTCCGCGTGCGGCGAACTGCCGTGGTTGCGCAGGTCCAAGATGTGAACATCAAAGCGGTCTTTCAGCGCTTTACCGATCGTCTGCCAGTTGCGCGACGCCCCAAGCAGGCCATGCAGGATGACTAATGCGGGTGCTTTAGGATTTTCGAACCGAAGAGAATTGAGCTTTATGGCTGCCATAGGTCTCGCATTTGCCCACGAATGGCATGAATTGTCACGAATCATTTCCGTTAAAGAACGCACCAGAGGATGGAAAGGCTCAAAATCTATTAATTTTCTCTGCTATACATTATTTTTGATTCGCGTTCATTCGCGTAATTAATGGGCTCTTTCCTTGCAAACTATGTCCGCCGAAAAGCCCAAAAAAGTAACCCCCATGATGCAGCAATGGCACGAAATTCGTGGCCAGCTTGCGGAGGATACTTTATTGATGTTTCGCTTGGGGGACTTTTACGAAATCTTCCTACAAGATGCCGAACGCGGCGCGCAACTGCTCGGCATCACCCTGACCCACCGCCACGGCATGCCGATGGCCGGCATTCCTTTCCACGCCTCCGAGACCTATATCCAGAAGCTTCTCGATCAAGGCGTCAAAGTCGCGATCGTCGATCAGGTCGAGACGCCGCAGCCTGGCAAACTAGTCAAGCGCGCGCTCACTCGTATCATCACCCCGGGCACTCGCCTCGCCGACACGCAGATCGACGCCCAGCGTAACCACTTCCTACTGGCACTCTCGCTAGAGAAGAAACCGCTGCACGCCGCTTGGCTCGACTTGACCACGGGCGAATTCGTCGTCGCCTCCGACGCACGCCCCGAGAACTTGTTCGCGGCATTCGAAGGTATCGACCCACGCGAGATCATCGTGCCAGAAAACGCCGCCTCGAATTGGCGCAACAATCCGGACGCCGCTAAGTTCAACGAGCTCTTCACCTCTTTGTGTGACGGTCGCGCTGTCACCAAAATCCCCGACTATCACTTTGACGAAGTCGCTGGTGCGCAATCCGTGATGGAGACCCTCGGCGTGCTCAACCTCGAAGGCTTTGGCATTGATCGCGACCACCCAGCGCTCGGCGCAGCGGGCGCACTAGTGCATTACTCGACCGAAACACTCTGCGCCAAACCAGAGAACCTTCGCAAACTCAGCGAATACAGCACTGAGAAGACCCTACTGCTCGATCCCGCGACCCAGCGTAATCTGGAAATTTTTAAATCTGCCGCCAATACACGCCACGGCTCACTGCTCTCGGCGATGGACGGCAGCGTGACTGCGCCCGGCGCCCGCCTGCTCGAGCGCTGGCTGTGCGCGCCCGAACTCAACCTGATCGAAGTGCACCGCCGGCAAGACTGCGTAGCCGAGTTCGTTGCAGGTCCGGGACTTTCCACCGAACTGCAAAAACACCTTAAGGGCATTCGCGACATCGAGCGCATTCTCGGCCGCCTGCAAAACCGGCTGCGCAACCCACGCGAACTTGGCGGCGTGCGCGATACCCTCGCCGCATTACCCGCCATCTCCGCCACACTACTGGAGTTCCCCGACACCCCGGTCGCGGCGATCGCCGCACGCATTCACGATTTCGAGCCACTCTCCGAGTTGCTTAACCGTAGCCTCGCAGACGAGCTACCGGGTAAGATCGACGACGGCGGCACGATTCGCGACGGCTTCGACGACGAACTCGACCGCATCCGCAGTCTGACCCGCGACAGCCAACAATGGCTCAGCGAATTCGAACTCGCCGAACAAGAGCGCACCGGCATCAAGAACCTGCGCATTCGTTTCAACGGCGCCTTTGGCTACTTCATCGAAGTGACCAAGAGCAACGTCGCGCTCGTGCCCGACGACTACGTGCGCAAGCAGACGATGAAAAACGCCGAGCGCTACACCACCAGTGTGTTGAAAGAGCGCGAACGCGAGATTCTCAGTGCTGAGGAGAAATCCCTCGGCTG
>Ga0233450_10000565_pt1 | contig 42529 bp, 26 predicted proteins | sample 011ome_30_FD_189956 | JGI IMG/M metagenome (GOLD analysis project Ga0233450, IMG submission 189956) | Coastal salt marsh microbial communities from the Groves Creek Marsh, Skidaway Island, Georgia - 011501CT (spades assembly) | ecosystem: Environmental > Aquatic > Marine > Intertidal zone >... | reverse complement strand
TTATGGATATAAGCATAACGACTTGAAATAATAATCATATATTAATTGACTACTAAAAGCATTAACTGATAACAATATGATACTGAAAAAAAGAATAATAGACACAATAAAAATAATAGGAGATTGTTTTTTATATTTATGTAATATAAAATCAGAAAGATATAATCCAAATATCGATCCTAATCCACTTACTATTGCCATTATAGCACCATATATATAGTTTAATTCACCAGCTATTAAATAATTTAAACATGATATAATACAAGAGCAAAGTGTGCTAATTGAACTAGTAGAGGTGACTATTTCGGGAATCATACCAACATGAATCATTATTGGAGTTGTTAACATACCTCCTCCAATACCAATATAGGTAGATATAAAACCGGTAATAGTTCCAATTAAAATAAATTTTCTTATAACTTTCATATTCCATTGAATGTCTCCTTTCACAAATAGATAATTATTGTTCTTTTTAAATTTATAATCTTGTAAAATATGTTTAATATTATATAATCCTAGTAAAAAACAAATAAAAAATTGTCCTAAACTATGAATCCAATATAAATAATGACAAACTTGAAAAAATTTTCGTGTAATACTAAAAATAGAAATAGTACAAATATTTAAAAATAATAAAAAAGTATTAAAATATTTTTCTTTTTTTTTATCTCCATATTCAATTCTTCCTTCAATGCCATCAAATATAATTATTTTACTATTTTTAGTAGAAGTTTTATTATCTAAAGGAAGTAATATTTTTTCCTGATCAATAAAAAAATCTTCTTTATTTTCTAAATCTTCAATTCGAAAATATTTTCCTATTCCATCAATCATAATTAAACGTAAACCCATGTACGGATCTTTTAAATATACTAATTCTTCTTGATATGTATCAATAGCTTTTTTTATCGTTTTATAAAAAGTAATTAATAAAATTATAACTAAACAAGAAATAGTGATACAAGCTGGTGTAAAATTAGATAAAATAACACCAAAAAAAGATGAATTTGCATCAAATAATGAAATTAATAATAATGGAGGAAAATAGATGATATCTCTTTTATTATTTAATGGATGGTTTTTATTATATAAAAAAAATACTCGAACACAAGTATCGCCAAATATTGTAAAAATTGTAATAGGTATTGATTCATATAAATTAAATTTTCCTACCAACATATAAATAGGTATTAGCAACCCTCCCCCCCCTACACCACCTATAGTAGTAATGATTGATATAAAAAAAACAAGTATTACTAAAAATAAATCATTTACAGGATAATCTATTAAAAAATCACGCATTATTATAATTATAAAATTTCAATAGAATTAATTAATAATAAAATACTTTAAAAATTAGTATTTTGATAGTACTACTTTTATTAATTGTAATACTTTTATATATATTTGAATATTTTAATTTGAAATATAAAATTAAAATATTTAATAAATTATAATTGTTATAAAATGGTTAAATTTTATCAAAAATCTAATTTTTTACAAAATTTTATTCAACTTATAAAAGAATGTGATCAAAAAATTTTAGACATTTATTCAAAAGATTTTGATATTGAATATAAAAAAGATGAATCACCTTTAACCATTGCTGATAAAGTTTCAAATAATCATATTTGTGATTTTTTACAAAAAATAAACACAGAATTAGAACAAGAAACAAATGAAAAATTTTTAATTATTAGTGAAGAAAATAAAACAATTGATTATGAACTAAGAAAAAAATATGATTATTGTTGGTTAGTAGATCCAATTGATGGGACAAAAGAATTTATCAAAAAAAATGGAGAATTTACGGTAAATATTGGCTTAATTTATAAAGGAGTGCCAATATTTGGTATTGTAAGTATACCAGTTCAGGGTTGTTGTTATTACGGCATTGAAGGAATGGGAAGTTTTAAGTTAGATAAAGATAATAATAAACAAAAATTATGTATAGATCCTAAAAAAATGAATAATGAACATATAAAAATAGTTGCTTCCAAATCTCATTTAAATTCAGGAACAAAAGAATTTATCGAGGCTTATCCAAAATATGAACTTGTTTCCATCGGGAGTAGTATAAAGTTATTATATATTGCTGAATCAATAGCTCATCTTTATCCTAGAATAGCACCGACTTACGAATGGGATACTTGTGCAGCACATGCTGTTGTAAAATATGCTGGAGGAATTGTAAAAAAATTTCAGTCAGAAGATGAATTAATTTATAATAAAGAAAGTTTATTAAATCCTTATTTTATTGTTCAATAGTTATAAATATTTTATTTATATGGTTATATATAACATTAAGTTTAATATTTTAATTTAATTTAATTAATTATTTTTTATATAAAAAATAATGATATAAATATATTTAATATAGAATTATGTCTGAAAATTATAACGCTACTACTTCTATCATTTACGATAAAGATGAACAATTATTACAAAAAAATAAGAATAGATTTGTATTGTTTCCCATAAAATATCAAGATATTTATGATGAATATAAAAAAGCCGAAAGTGCATTTTGGACAACTAGTGAAATTGATTTATCTAAAGATAGCAATGACTGGGAAACATTAAATGATCACGAACAATCATTTATAAAAAATATTATTGGATTTTTTGCGGGCAGTGATGGAATCGTCATGGAAAATTTATCCGTTCGATTTATGAATGAAATTGAAATACCTGAAGTAAGAGCATTTTATTCATATCAAATATTTAATGAATCTATTCACAGTGAAACGTATAGTTTATTAATAGATACCTATATTAAAGATAACGAAGAAAAAATAAATATATTTAATTCAATTGAAAATATACCATGTGTTTATAAAAAAGCATCTTGGGCATATAAATGGATTGAAAATAAAGAAGTTAATTTTGCCACGCGATTACTTGCTTTTGCAATTGTAGAAGGTATTTTTTTTTCAGGAAGCTTTTGTGCTATTTATTGGTTAAAAAAAAGAGGATTAATGCCCGGATTAACTTTTAGCAATGAGTTAATTAGTAAAGACGAAGGAATGCATTGCCATTTTGCATGTTTATTATATAGTTATATTCAAAATAAACTGCAGCCTCAAATAGTTCATGAAATTTTTGAAGAAGCTGTATCTATTGAGAAAGAATTTATTACAGAATCTATTTCGTGCAATATGATTGGTATGAATGCTGAATTAATGAAACAATATATTGAATTTGTAGCAGATCGTTTATTAGTACAATTAGGATATGAAAAAATATGGAAAAGTGAAAACCCATTTGATTTTATGGAATTAATTTCATTACGACCTAAGTCTAACTTTTTTGAATTACGTGTTGGTGAATATGCTAAATCAACGATTTCTGAAAATAATGACCAATTTGAAATTGAAAATGATTTCTAAATTTAAAATATACTAAAATAAAAATAAATTTCTTCTTATTTGTATAATAATTTTAAAATTTATATTTTAAAATTATATTATATCTAATGAGTAAAAAATTAGGAATATTCTTAAATAATACAACTGATGAAAGTAACTTTTTAATTAATTATCGCAATTATAAAAATATAAGAAATAATTTTGATTTTATTTTTATAATTGATATTGATAATAAATTTGCTATAAAATTGAAAAATAAAATTAATTTATTATTAGATAAAGAAAATGAGATTCTAATGAAACAAAATAAAAAGAATATAGAAAATCCTATAAAAATTATTGCTAAAGAAAATAAAATTAAATTTTTTACTTTTGAATCTGATGATTTTATTGAAAAGATTATACATTTACAAAATGAAATAATGAATCATGATTTTGAAAATATTACTTTTATACAAGACCATTATATTTATGTTTCAAATTTAGAAAATTATTTTCAACATATTCAAAATTCTAATTATGATTTTTATTGTTATACTGATTCTTCTGAACTATTTTATCATCTTCAACTCTATATTTTTACAGTAAAACAAAATATATTTGAAAAATTTATTAATTGTTGCTTAAATTATTTTAAAAATAAAAAAAATTATGATCCCCATTCTTATATTTTAAATTTTTTGAAATATGTTACAGAAATGTTTATTAATCGTTCTGTATTTCTAAAAGTAGCGTATATAGATATTATTTATGATAAAAATATATTACTAATAGATCATAATTTCTACTATGAATTATTAGAAAATAATATTTTACCGGTTATTGATATTAATTTATTAAATAAATATATTAAACAATTTGATAATCAAAAATTAACGGTTAAAAAAATACCATCCGATTTTAATATTTCTATTTATAAAGAATATGATGATCTAAAAGAAATGAATGAAGGGGATTTAAAAAAACATTTTTTAAATCATGGGCAATTTGAATGTCGAAAATATAAATTAAATAACTATATACAACCCTATATTATTCATAAAGTACTTGAGAAAAATAACTTATTAAAATATTTTGATTTTCCAAATAATTTTGATTTGTATTTATATAAAAAATATAATAAAGATATTAAAACATTTAATAAAATTCAATTAAAGAAACATTGGTTTGAATTTGGTTTTAATGAAGATCGAATTATGAATGAAGAAACATATAAAAAAGATCTTTTGAAAGATGGAAAAAATAAATCTTCAGAATAAAGATACAAGAGTATTAAATAATAAATCATTATCTAATAAAAATTACATTTGTGCACATATATACATATATTTTATAATATTTAAATTTTATAAAATAAAATACTTCCTCTTTAATTTTGAGATTTTATAATTTGATAATTTTGATATTTTGCTAAATAACCAAAAAATCTTTCAAGAGCATGTTCTAACATAAAATCTCTCATACCTGAGCAATTTGTTTTACATTGCATGGATAGATTATTTCCAAAATTATTAGAATGATGATAAAAATGTTCTCTTACTTCATTTTGATTTAATTTTGGAAGATTATAAAAAATTTTATACCAATTAATATCTAATGATTCATAATCATTTAATTTATCGTAGATAAAACGTATATTGATTTCATCTAATTTATCAAACACTTTAAATTTAGAATAAAAAAATGTTCCAGGAGCAAATTCTAAAAAGCTATAATCCAAATCTTTCTGATAAGTATAACTAACTAAATAAGTTAAATAATAATAATGATTATTGAAAAAATCTTTTTTATTTGTAAAATTAAATACATTATTACCTGTAATCATTCCAATATTGTTCTTTTGAATCATCGATAAACATTTTTCTATTTGTTTCTTATTTTTACATAAATTAGTAAGAATATTATTACGAAATCGATCATCTGTTTTTGTATGTAATTTTAAAATATGCGTATATTCTAATTTTTTATGTCGAATATATAATAAATTAATTAAAAATAATCCCACATCCATTCCTTTATTTAATGTTTTAATGATTGTACATGAAGGAAATAATTCTTTTATAATACTAATATTTTTCTCATTCACTTCTTCTTTTACAATCACAATAAAAATATTTACACCTATTTGATTAAAATTAACTAAATAATCTTCCATTTTTTGAAAAGTTTGAAAATTACCTATTTGAAGAAATAAAGCAAACTCCTGTTTTTCACCCATATTTTCGTATAATATTTCATAATATTCAGCTATTGTCAGGTTTGATTCTTCATAATTATAAAAAAATTCAGAATATTTAGATAACTGGTCACTATTTTTTATGTTATTATTTTCATTAATATCAATGGATTTATTATTATTTTTTGTTATTATTTCAAATTTATGATTATTATGTTTAATAATTTCAATATTATTCATATCATAATAGAAACTTAGTGTTTTTAATATATTTGAGTGAATATGTTGAAAATTAGAAATATTATAATATATATGTTTTTTATTTTCACTATAATCTTTATTGGATAATTCTTGAAATGATTGATTATAATCTAAATTAATATTTATTCCATTTAATGATTCATCATCCTGATTATCTTCTATGGGTAAATCATAAATTTTATCCTCAAGAGAATCTGGAAAATAAATAAATTCTTTTTTATTTTCTAAAGATAAAATTTTATTGTTTTTTATGATAATGTTCTCATTTTTCAATACTTTTAATGTATAATATTTAGATAATAAATTTTTTATTTCGCTATGTAATTGATCAAAATGAATACTCATAGTATATTCTTTTATTTTTTTAGAAAAAAATAAATTAATTATTAGTTATTTCCTTTAAAATAATTTCATTTTAAAGTATTATGAGTAATAATATAGTTGCAATTTTTGCTTGTCATACAACATGTATGAAAAAATATGTAACCACTTTAAGTAATTTATATAATATATATTCATTTATTGATAATTTTATTATTATTGATAGTAATCAAGAAAAATTATCAAATAATTTAATAGAAGATTTAAAACATGACCCTAAATTTTATAAATCATTTTTAATTAATAACGATATTTATTATGATTTCGGTAAATGGATTCATGTTTTAAAAAATGAAAAATTAACTCAATTTAAACATATATTATTCATTAATGATTCTATATTATTGACAAGACAAGTCTCAAAATATTTTCTTTATTTTAAAGACTTGAAACAAGATATTAATTTATTTGCATATAATGATTCTTCCCAATTAGAAGTATATCATTATCAATCTTATTTATTCATTATCAAACAAGTAATTACCAATAAATTTATTGATTTTTTTAATAGTAAAAAGGAATTTATTAAAAATGAGAAAACATTAATTGAACAATTAGAATTAAATCTATTAAAAATAGATCCTAAGCATGATGCATATTTAAAAATTGCTAATAACTTTAATAAATATAAAAATATTTTTTGGGAAAATGAGGAATTATATGAAAAATTAGTAAATGAACAAGTATTTCACTTATTTAAATTGAAAAAAATAAATGACCACTTTAAACATTATCAATATGAAATTCGTCATTATTTACCTTTATTTGATAGAAATTATTATAGTAGCAAATACCCTGATTTATCAAAGGCTCCAAATTTAAAAAAACATTATTTAGAATATGGTTATAATGAAGGGCGATCATCTAATCCTCATGGTTTTAAAATAATTCCTGATTATTGTGCGAAGCATTTAAATGAACTTTTAGTCAATTCTTTTTTTAATCTTCCTAAAGATTTTGATATTTATTATTATAAAAAAAATAAAAATGTAGAAAATTTTAGCAATATAGAATGTTTACGCCATTTTTTTGATTACGGTAATGATGATAATACTATGTTTTCAATAAAAAAAGATGATATTTTTCATTGGAATAAACAAAAAAATGAATTTTATTGTAAACAAATACAAAATTTATATCATCATATTATTTCTTTACCAGATGATTTTGTTTTATTTGAATATATGGGGCTAAATAAAAATAATAACACACTATTAGGTAAAGGAATATTAGAAATTATTTATAATTTCTATCAAAATAAAGAAAAATACTATACTTTTCAAAAAATTAGTGATCAATTCTCCATAGATAATTTTCGAAAGTTATTTCCTTCTTTATCTTCTTCTTCAGAATACGATATTTTAATTTTTTTTTATGAACATTTTAAAGAAAAGGAAATTATGAAACATTTACCACTCAATTTTAATACAATTATTTATCAAAATCTTCATGATGATTTAACCTATTTAGAAAACGATGAGTTATTAAAAGATCACTATCGATTTATTGGATTCTTTGAACAAAGAGAATATATAATGGCTGATTTTGATCATGAAGCCTATCGTAATCATTATTCAAACTTAAATAATTTATCGGATTCCGAATGTCTACATCATTATATCACTAATGGATTTAAAGAAGGAAAGATTTATAAATTACCCGAAGGTTTTAATGTAACATTATATCGCTGTTATTACTTAGATGAACTAAAAGATTTTACCGATAAACAATGTATTGAACACTATTTTTCTATTGGTCATAAAGAGAAACGTAAATATAAAATACCTGATTCATTCCATCTTGAAAATTATAAAAAATTATACAAAGATGTTTCTAATTTTAGTGATGATGAATGCTTAAAACATTATATACTTATTGGAATGAATGAAAATAGAATATGTAATATTCCCAAAGATTTTCATCCTGATGAATATAAAATTATTTTTCCTCATTTAGGTAATAAAACAAATGATGAAATAACTATTTTCTTTTTTGAAGAAGGATACCGATTAAATCCTGAATATAAAATTGAAAATGATTTTGATACAGATTTTTATAAAACTTTATATGCTGATTTATCTGATTTGAGTAAATATGAATTAATGTTTCATTATTATAATCATGGTAAAAAAGAAGGACGTATATATAAAGTTCCTGAAAATATTAGGCTAGATTTATTTCGAGAATTTAATGAATCTTATAAAAATTTTACAGATGTTCAATTAATTCAATTACTAATGAATAATAATGTTATTAAAAAAAAATTAAATGAATTGCCAAAAAATTTTGATATTGATATTTACAGAGCATTAAATCAAGATTTAAAAAATTTATCAATTGATGCTTTAGAAGAACATTATAAATTATTTGGTTGTCATGAAAAAAGAAATTATGAAAAACCAACTCATTTTAATTATCAAGATTATCAAAAAATATATAAAGATGTTCAAAAACTTAATGAAAATGATGCTATGATTCATTATTTAACCATTGGTAAAGAACAAAATCGAATAAGTGAATTTCCTAAAGATTTTGATTATGATTTTTACCGAAAAGTTTATCACCCAAAAAAAGAAATTAGTAATGAAACAATTAAAAATGAATTTATGAGTGAATATCACAGAGAAAAACGAATCTATAAAATACCTGATGATTTTATTCCACAAATCTATATCAAATTAAATAAAGATTTAAGTAATCTTAGCCTACAAGATGCTGTGACACATTTTATTGAATATGGTTTTCATGAAAATCGTAAATATAATATTGAATTTTTGGATGAAAAAGAAATAAACAAAGAAGATATACCTTATGATTTTAATCCAGATAATTATCGTAAATATAATCCAGATTTACATTATTATAATGATAATAATTATTTAATAAACCATTATTTAACAAGTGGAAGAAAAGAAAATCGTATTTATAAGTTACCTGAAAATTTTTCTATTGAAAATTATAAAAAATTTAATAAAGATCTACGAACATTAAGTGATGAAAAAGCAATGGAACATTTTATAAGTTATGGTTTAGCTGAAAAACGTCTTTATTCTATTCCATCTCATTTTAATCATAATTTTTATAAATCTATTTATTTTTCAGGAAGTAATATGACTAATGAAGAATTAGAACAATATTTTCAAGAAGAAGGATATTCAAATGGACATTTCTGCTGTGTTCCAGAAAATTTTAATGTATATTTTTATCGAAGATTAAATGAAGATTTGAATGATTTAAATGATGAGGAATTATTATATCATTTTATACATTTAGGAATCAAAGAAAAAAGACCTTATCTTTAAATTTATGATATAGAATCAATACTTAATCAAAAAATAGTTTAATCAATCAAGTTTATTAAAGTATCATTTTTTTACGAACTATAATTATGGAATCTATAATTATACTTAATATTAATCATAAAAAATATAGTGATCACGATAATTTACAAAAAACTCATTATTTAAATTATTTTGAAACAATTTTATATGATATAAGTGATATAAAAATAGGTTCATTTACAATAATTGATGAAATGTTAGAAGTAATAGATAATTCCGATAAAATAAATAAAAAAATTATTTATGAATATAAAGGAACAAATCATGAAAATATAAAAATATATGTTGAATTGAATGAAAATAAATCATTAAATATTTTAAATAATACATCAGATTTAGTTCATTTCACTAAAAATCACGAAGAAAATAGTATAATTGATAAAAATATCAAAAATGATAAAAATATCAAAAATAAACAACTAGTTGTTTTATATATTCATAAATATCGAAAAATTATTAAAAAAATAGTATTTATTGATCATTCTTGTTCATTTATCTATGAATATGGTAATCAAAATCTATTATATTCTTTTTCTAAAAAAAAATATCAATATAATAATCACAAACAAACCTTTTTTATATGTACCGGTGGTTCTTCTTTTTCTAAAACTATTTTTTTATCTTTCGGAAAACATTGGATTGATTATTTTTTAATCCGCTATATTTTTCAAAAAATTAGTATTGAACAGAAAATATTTTATTTATACAAACATCAAATAGTATTTATAAACAAAGATTCACAACAAAACTCAATTTTTCCGAAAGTAGAATATTATAATCAAGTTAATAATTTACCTTTATCTATCTATAAAGTAAATTATAACGATAATATTTACTATTTTAATGGTAATACATTAAATAATATAACTCACACATTTTTAAAAAAAGAAACTTTTATCATAAATAATGAACCATTTGAATTTATGATAGATACTTTTTCACAAATAATTTTTGGAATATCTGACCTATTGTCTTGTTTATCTATTCAAAAAAAAGGTAATTTTTTACATATATGTCCATCCATTCAACTATCAAAAAATCACAATCTATCATCACTTATTATTAAAAATAAAGAAACCATTTATTATTATAAAGATAATCGTTATATATTAAATGAAACAGTGACAAAAGGATTTTTTTTTATCCATTCTGATTGGAAAAGTATATGTACTCTTGATGAGGAAAATATATATAAAAATAAAGAAAAAGGAACCTATTATAAAGTATTTGAACATACATTAATTATTGAATGGGAAAAATGGGGAGAAAATATATTTCATCAATACCAAGGTATCTATTATTCAGATGAACTTTTTTATCCAATTTATATAGATTATCAATTTTTATTATTTTTAGAATCTCAAAATTGTGTAGTAAATAATCAATATCAATTACAATTTCAAATCTATTATCCAACTACTAAAAAAGAAACAACTAAAAAAATTATTCTTCAAAATCAAAATAAACAAGATGTAGAATATTTTATAAAGAAGCAAACTCATAAGGAAAAAGAAATCTATTTTTTATATAATTTATCTTTACAGTATTTACCGTTTACATTTCTCATAAATAATCAATTGTATTCATTTTATCATTATGAGAATCAATTATTTCTTAATACTCAATCCTATCTACATAGTTTAAATACAGACTATCCCTTTGATATTCATCAGCCTTTAGGTACTTTAGAATTTTCTTTTATTGATAATGACAAAATAAAAACAAATAGCGAAACTTTAATTAACTATCAAATTAAACTCAATATAAATCACAAACATTCACCCGTATTTTTTCCAAATAATATAAGTTCTAATTATCATTTAACTGACCAAAATATATTTATTCCAGTTATGAATCAAACACATATTCATATCATACATGCTACATATTTATCTAATAAAAATGAGATAAATATCAATAATAGTACACATGATCCATATTTTATTTCAAAATTTACTAAAAATAATTTATATTCAATACTTATAAATGAGGAATTATCTATTAATTATCTGGAAATTCATCATTCAAAAAAATTATTGTTATCTAATGGTAATAATTTAATAGAATGTATTCAATATCAAGATTTTCCTATTTATCTTGAAAAAAATATATATACTTCTTTAATTTCTAATAATTTTGATATAAATTATTGTTTTATTGAAAAAGAATGGAATAGTCATATATCTAAACAACTTTTCACATGTGAGAAAAATTTTAAAGAAGAAATTAATAATAATTCCATGAACAATTTAAATAAAAATATACCAAAAAATATACTATATTTAATCTATATAGATTTATTTTTAAGAAAGAAAATACAAGTTTATTCAAAAGAAACATTTCAAAAACATTATTTATCTCCTAAGTTTGAGTATTTCATAAATGCATCTTCAGTAGATTCTCCTCTATCATCTATAACACATTTCTCTACTTTTCCTCATTATCAGATTTTACAAAGTCCATCTAGTAATAATTTTAATTACCAAAATATCTTTCTATTCATATTTGATTTTAACTATTTAGCTGACATTCTTCAAGATCAGCCAAATATATTTTATCAATATTTACAGAAAATTTCATTATTTCTTGAAAACCAAGAACAAAAACTAAAACAACAACGGCAAAATCTTCCATTATTTATTTGTACAAATTATCAATCTTTTACATATTCAAAACAGTGTGATTCATTTATTAAAAATTTATCAATGTATTATCCACATTTATTTTATTTAATTACTAAGAAATCAATAAGTACTACATGTCTTTTATATGATCTACAGTATTTATTACAAAATTTTAAAATACATAACTATGAATCTTTATTTATTATACAATCTTTTTTAGAAGAAATAGTAGATAATTGTGAAATAAAATCAGATAAAAATATAGAAACAGAGCTATACTCACAAAAAAATTGTTATTCTTATCAAATTTCTTCTTTAGAAGAAGATACTTTTTTTTTACTACAACATGAATTATCAGTTCCTTTATCAAATTATCATATAGTTTTATATATAAAAAATAAATATGATTTTGTATATTTCATTCTAATATGGTTTTTAAAACATCGAAGTATTTGGAATAAACTAGAAAATGAAAATATAATTATCAATATTAATTTAAACAAATTTTTAAAAATATTTTCTAATGAAAAGAAAGAATGAATCTTATATTTCTTTCCTTCCAAAATATTTATTGTTTAACTTACTTATATTTTGAAGAAAATAATAATCATCTATTAATTAATGGTACTTTATATTATTTTGAAATAATAAATAAACATTGCTTAAAAATATTATCTTCTACTTCACAGTTATCTTTTTTCCTTACCACTTATGATAATATATTATATTTTGAGCATATACATGACCAAAGATTTATCTATTTAGTAAATTTTATTTATCAACCGAAAGTAAAAAATATGATTTTAAATTTCAAAAATAATAAAATATATTCCATAACTGATTTTAAAAATGGCAATTTTGAACAACAAAATAATCAAATTTTAATTCATTGGAATGATAATTCTTGTAAAAATAATATAAATAATACAAATATTAATAATAAAAATAGAGAATTATTACTATATTTTGACGACCATTCTTATATTTCTAATACATTAGATAAAAATAAATATCCTTTTTTACAAGCATTATCAAAAAATAATTCTGACTTATTATCTTTAGGAAAAAATATAAAAATTGTTATATTTATACATGTATGTTGGGCAAATAATGGCCCAGATATTTTGAAAGATCAATTATTAACCCTACGACAATCTAAAATGTATTCATTTATTCAAACTATTTATATTGGAATTGTTGGATTAAAGCACGAAGATTCATCATTTTTAGAAAATATAAATGATGAAAGAAAAATAAAAATTTTATACCAAATAGAAGAAATGTATTATTACGAATTAAAGACAATTCAAGAAATAAAATTATATTGTGACCAACAATTTCATAAAAATGAAGAAGCTTATATTCTATATATACATACTAAAGGAGTTCGACAGGCTGGGAATCACGAAGTAATAGAATCTTGGAGAAAAATGATGGAATATTTTTTAATTGAACAAGGAATTTATTGCCTAAATAATTTAGAATATGTAGATGCACTTGGAAATAATATTATTAATGATTGTGGTGATCAAAAAGAAATTTGTTCAGTACATCCTGAACATTGCTATCATTTTTCAGGAAATTTCTGGTGGTCTAAGAGTTCTTATATTCACAAATTACCATTATTACATATTAATGAAAAGTCATTACAACAATATTATTCTGAAAATAATTTGAATTATCGTTTTCAAGCTGAAAATTGGATATTAAGTTGTAAAGAATTACCAAAAGTTGGTATATTATATCAAGATGATAGTAATTTACACCCATATCATCGTTATATACATTCTATTTATAAAAACTATCCATTATTCCTAAAAAAGTACGAATTAATTTTTTAAAAAGTTATTTTTTTGAAACAAAATTATAAAAATTAATTTAAATTTTTATAAAAAAATAAAACATCTATTCATGGAGAGTATATATATACTTACCCCAGAATGGTTTGATACTATTTATTTAAATTATAAAAATAATGAAGTAATACGAAATTTAAATCAAGATAAAGGGATATTTACAAAAGAAAAAAATAAGTTACTCATAACATGGAATCAATGGGGCAAAGAAACTTTATTTTATTTTGATAATATTTATTATAATCTTGATGAAAATGATGAAATTAAAATTTTTCTAGAAAGTGATTATTTTCATGATTATGCTATTTTAACACCCAAAACACAATCCATTTTTCTAAAAAATTATGAACATCAAAATGGAACTTATAAATTTAAGGAAAAAAAATTAATTATTCAATGGAATAATCAAAAAGAAAAAGATATTTATAATTCTATTAATTATGGTCGTTATTTTTCGAGTGTTTCATCTGTTTTAAATAACAAAAATCAAGACTTAAAAGATATAAAAAATATTGCTATATTTTTTCCCCAATATCATGAATTTGAAGAAAATAATCAATTTTGGGGTAAAGGTTTTACTGAATGGACATTATTAAAACAAATGCCATCCTATGTAAATAATCAACCTATTAAACAGCCTTATGAAGAAATGGGTTATTATAATTTAAAAAATATTGAACATCGAAAGTATATTGAAGCACTTGCAAACCATTATCAAATTCACGGTTTCTGCTTTTATCATTACTGGTTTAAAAATAAGAAAGTAATGTATGAACCTTTGGAATTAATGTTAAAAGATAATAAACCTAATGTTAAATTTATGTTTTGTTGGGCGAATGAACAATGGACAAAGCGATGGGATGGTGGAAATAATGAAATTTTAATTGGACAAGATTATACTGATACTCAGGGAAATGAAGAACATTTTTATTATTTACTTGATTTTTTTAAACATAAAAATTATATTAAAATTGAAAATAAACCAGTATTTATATTTTATCGCATTGAAGAAAAAGACGCTGAACATATACAATCAATCATCTATTTATGGAATAAATTAGCAAAAAATGCTGGATTTCAAGGTATTTATTTTATGCGATTTTTAGGACCTTTTAATAATACAATTCATTTAGATGGATTAGAAGCATATGTTAATTTTGAACCTGGTAATATTTGTCAACACTATTACGAAAATATTTCCAGTTATGACGAAGATAATATAATTTTTAAAAATAAAGATCATTATGAAGAAGAAGCTATTTAAATAAAAATCAGGACATTCAAAAATTAGTAGAACAACAAATTTATTCTTCTGGTCATGATCATTATCAAAAAATAAAAGATTGTGATGAAGGTAAAAAAAGAATCAGCAAATTTTTTGTATTTGATGGACAAAAAGCTTATAATAAAATAATTGAACAACCTAAGAAATATGAGGAACAACATAGAGGAATTTTCTGTGGATGGAATAATTCTCCACGACGAAATTTTACTTCAGATAAATTTCATAGTTATCCTCATTATTATAAAAACATAGATGTCGAAAATTTTGGCGATGCTTATTTATCTTTATTAAAAAAAATTAATAATAATCCTAATAAAAAAGTAGACTTTTTATTCATTAGTGCTTGGAATGAATGGAATGAACAAGCAATTTTAGAACCTAATCATATTGATGGATATAATTATTTACATAAATTAAGTGAAAAATATAATTATTTTTATGAAAAAAAATACCATAAAACTATTCTTAATTTTTCCCATAAAGGTGGAGGGACAGAAAAATATATGAAAGATTTAAAATATTTATTTCCGCTCTACAATATTATTGATATCAATATAAAAGATATAAATATGAAGGATATAAATAATATACAAGAATTAGAAAAAAAATATAGTTCAATTCCCATATCATTTATTCATATTAATAGTTTTTATCAAAGTTCTCTATTAACAAATTATGATTCTTTTTTTAAAAATCAGTTTAAAACAATACGAAAAATAATTACTATTCATGATTATCAATGGCTATATCCAGAAGATCCAAATATATTAACCTATTTATTTTCAAAAGATTCCATAAATCCCGAAAATATAAAAAGGCTTGACTATTTATTTTCAATATGTAATTATATTATTTTTCCTTCCTATAATATTTTAAAAAATTATAATTGTGTCATAGATATGGGAAAATATAATAATAAATTACAGGTCATTTTTCATAATGATTTAATTAATTATCATCAAAATTTACATATTCCAATGATTCAAAAAAAAATAAATATTGCATATATTGGTCATTTTATTCACTTTAAAGGATCTGAAATTTTTCAAAGAATTTTTAAAAAATATAATTATTATCAAGATTATGAAATTCATTATCATGTATTTGGTTATTTATCGTATAAAGAAGAGAAAAATAAAATAAAACATAATCAATTTCATTATCATCATTCTTATGAAGAAAATGAGCTTATATCTTTATTAGATGAAAATAATATTCATGGAGTATCCCATTTATCATTATTTGAAGAAAGCTATTGTTATTCCTTAACACATTCTATTAATAGCGGAAGACCCATATTATTTTTAAATCATGGTGCTTTTACTGAAAGATTAAAAAATCAAGAAAGATATTTTTCAACAACATTAAATAACATTCAGGAACAATTTGAATTATTTTTAGATTTTATTATTAAAAAACAAAACATTAAAAAATGTGATCAAATAAATAAACAATTACAACCTAAAAAATGGTATTTAATGAATTATAAATAAAAATAAAAAAATGGCAATTAAAAAGTTAATTTCTATTTTTTATTTATTTTTTATAACTATTCGGATTTAAAAAAATAATTTATTATTTTCTTATTATAGATGAAAATAATATCATTTTCGGCAAATAAAGCAGGATTTGCTTGTGCTGTTGCTACATCTATAAAAAAATACAGTGAAAAAATAAATTGTCCTACTCAATTTTTTGATTATTTAGTTTGTGACTTAGAAGATATTAATACAATTTTAGATAAAAATACATCATTACATATTTTAGATACAGTGACTATTCAACCATTTACAAAAAAATCAATTGTTTCTTTCAAAAATTTTAATAATTTGATTAGTTATCATGATTTAAATAGTTCCTTTTCCAAAGAAGAATTTAATGAATTTCAAAATAAATATAGACGTAGATATCACCGTTTATTAAAATTAATTCAAGAAGAAGATATATTATTTTTTATTCGATATGGTAAAGAAAAAAAAGAAGAATTACAAAAAATAATTACAAATACACAATTATTAAATGAAGATGTTGTAATTCGTATAATTAATGTTTTTTATGATAAAACAAAAAAATATCCAGAAGATAAAGATGATAATACAATTTATATTAATTTTTATTTATTTAAAGATAAAAATATAAATTATGATTCCGATGATTATTATAAAACATTACAATTTAAATGGAATATAGTATTTCAAGTTATTGAAGAATATACTAAAAAAATTGTAGAATATAAAGAAAAAGGAAAAAATAAAAACAAAGTATAAAAAAATTTAATTTAAATATATTGTAAATAAATTTAATTAATTTAAATCACAATAAAAATATCCTTGTTTTTTTATGAATCAGATGAAATATAAAATAATTCATCATGAATGGAATGATTTTGTTATTATCGATTCTAAAAAAAATACACTATATCGTGAAAATAAGCCAGAAGAATCAGGTACTTTTCAATTAATTAAAAATATTTTATTTATCAATTGGTACAACTGGGATTCTGAATATTTCATTTATGATTATGAAATAGATTCTTCTATATTTTATAAAGTAGATAAGATAAATTTTCATGATAATTATTGGAATGATATTTGTTACATTGATAAATTTAATCAAAAAATTTATAAAAATTCTAGCTTAGAAGTAGGATCATTTGATTATTTAGAAGATAATGAATTATTTATTCATTCATGGAATAAATATAATTTACACCAATCTTCTCATTCTAATTATTTAAATATTATTTATAATCAAAATACAGCTATTGAACATAAACAAGTAGAACCTAAAAATAATTTAAATTGTTCATCAAATATACCAAATATTATTCACTTTGTATTTGGTTTTAAAAAACAAGATAAAGAATTTGAGCTATATCGTTATTTAGCTATTAAATCAGCAATAGATGTAAATAATCCACAAAAAATCTACTTTCATTATAAATATGAACCTTTTGGACCTTGGTGGGATAAAATTAAACCCTATTTACTATTAGAATATACTGAACCTCCATCAGAAATATATGGTAATAATTTATATCATTATGCGCATCAAGCAGATATAATTCGATTACAAAAATTAATTAAATATGGTGGAATTTATTTAGATATTGATACAATTTGTTTAAAATCATTTCATGATTTACTAGAAAATAAATGTGTAATGGGAATACAAAATAATAAAAATAAATCAGAAATGTATGGTCTTTGTAATGCTATCATTTTAAGTGAACCTAATTCTGAATTTTTATTAAAGTGGGTAGATTTATATACATCTTTTCGATCAAAAGGAAGAGATATTTATTGGGACGAACATAGTGTAATTATGCCTTTAAAATTAGCACATCAATACCCTGAATTAATTACTATTCTTGAACCAGACGCTTTTTATAATCCATTATGGTATAATATCAATGAATATTTGTTTAATCAAAATTACTTAATTGATAATTATAAAACATTAATTAATCATAATTATTGTATTCATTTATGGGATACTTATAGCCATGATTATTTATCCAAACTTACAATAGAATCGATAGTAGAAAAAAACACATTATACAATATAATTGCTCGAAAATTTTTAAGAAATCAAATAAGTCTAGTTTTTTTAACATATAATCGTTATGATATGACAAAAAAATGTCTTGAATCTTATTTACAAGTATTAGATTATGATTATATTGAAGAATTATTAATTTTAGATAATCATAGTGATTCATTATTGGTAGACTATTTAAAACAATTTGAAAAAAATCACAAAAAAATACGTATTATTTTTTCCAAAGAAAATTTAGGTGTTTGCTTAGGTAGAATTCAGTTATTTAAAGAAGTAAAAGGAGATATTATTGCTAGCTTAGATTCAGACGCCTATTTAGAATCACCTTTATTTTTTGAAAAAGTCCGAAATTTATTATATGATGAAAAATATGGTATTATTGGCATTTCTGGAGCTTACTTGAAATCTTGGACATTTGGGAATCAAAAAGACATAGATGAGTTAGATGAAAATGAGTATTATTGTCATCATATTGCTGGATGTTGCCAAGTATTTCGCAAAGATATGCAACTTTTTGGATTTGAATTAGATCCTAATTATGGTAAATTTTGGGTAGAAGACACAGATTTATCCATGCAGTCTTTATTTTTAAATAAAATAAATTATCGTCTTTCTTCAAAAGGATTTATTAATCATAGATGGGGTGGAAGTGGTAAATTTTTTTATGATTTATTTGAAAAAAATTGGAATTATTTTGTAGGTAAATGGAAGCATAAAGTACTTTTATCATTACCAGATTAAATTTTATTGAAAAATAATTTAGCTGAAAATAACTTGAGTAAAAATAAAAATTATTTTTTCATGATCTATGTTATGGATAGAATTATTTATATCTATCATAAAGATTGGAAAGGAGAATGTATTATCCAAAATAAAATTATATATCGAAAAAATAATCCCCATGAAAAAGGTCAGTGTGAATTTAATAAAAATAAACTTATTATTTACTGGGAAAAATGGGAAAGTGATAATTTTTTTTCTTTTGATAATTATCATTTTTATGATTATAATATAAATAATGAATATTTAACACAAGAATATAAATGCTCAAGACTTCTTTTAGTATATAAAGAAATTATCCATGAAATAGTTATTCATTTAGAAACAAATAATTATATTCATTTAGAAAAAAATACATCAGGAAAATATAAAATTCAAAAGTCTATTTTATATTTATATCTAAAAAATACTATTTTAAAATATAAACAATTAGATAACTTTATTTTTATTATTCATGAAAATCAACAAGAAAATATATATTTTTATTTAGAACTAGAGTATAACAATCAAAATAATCAATATATTTTTAATAAAGAAGACAAATCATTTTTTAATATAAATAATATTCACGATAATGGAAAATTTATCATGGATAATAATAATTTAAGTATGACATGGGCTAATAATGAAACCAAATACTTTTATTCTAAACATTATATTATTGAAGAAGAAAATAAAGAAGAGGAAAATCAGAAGCAAAAATTAGTTCATATTATAAAACCAAATCAAATTACTTTAGATGGTAAAGTACTTTTTAGCAATATTACATTAAATAAACATAAAATTATATTAACCTCTTCTTATTATATTTATACACCCTGGAATTTAGATTTATTAAAAATTAATATTCCTAATAATAAAATACTTAAAAAATATAATTATATTTATGATCATTATGAGACTTCCTTATCTATAATTATTGAATTAGAATATGTTAATTCCAATGAAATAATTCAAATAATATATGAGGATAATTGCTTTGATTTCAACTTAGAACAAGTTCATTTAGAAGAAGCACCTATTTACGCAATGACATTATTTAAGGACGATCATTCATTATTAAAACAATATTTTAAATATTATCGTAATTTGGGAATTGAGCATTATTTACTTTATTACAACGGAAATATAAACAATGAATTAATACAATTTATTGAAGAAATAAATCAAATGCACAATAATACAATTTATTTAATGGAATGGGATTATTCATATTGGTGGCAACATACAAATAATCCAAAGCATCATCATGCTCAAACAATGGCAATTAATGATTCACTGAATATCTTAAAAAATACAAGTAAATATATTTTATATAATGATTTAGATGAATATATGAAAATAAATTATGATTCTTTTCAAAAATTAATTGATGAAAATAAAAATATTGATGTATTTATATTTAAATGTATTTTCTGTAAAATGACAGAAAATAAAATAAAATATAATGATTTTGCTGATGTTTATGACGAAAGTAAAATTATTTTTGGTAATTATTGGGACAAATTTAGAGAAAAAAATTTAATTAAATCATCTGAAATAAATGTCATGGGTGTTCATGATCCTGTTGAAAAATTTCAAGATAAAAATGAATCCTTAATGAAATGGAGTGAAGGTATTTTTTATCATTATATAAACTTTGAGGAAAAATATAGACCAGAACTTATGCATCAATATATATCTTAATTACTTATAGTCGTATTATATATATAACATATTTTTTGAAAATAAACATAATAACTATCTATAATATTTTTTAGATAGTTATAATATTTTATTAGATTATCTTTAGTAAAATATTTATTATTTGATTTTATAAAATCATATTTAAGTAATATATTTTTTATAGTAATATTGATTGAATATACATAAAACTTATTTAATTCATTACTATTTAATTTTAATTTTTTAATTTCATATTTATATTGAATAAATAAAATATTTTTACTAAATTATTATTTTATAAAACGTTGATTATTTTTTTACTAATGAAATGAATTTAATTATTTTTTCTCCATAAGTTTTAATTATAATATTTTTTATCTTAGATTCATCAAAGTTTGTCTGATTATAAACAAATGTTATTTTATTTGATTTTTTACAATAATTCTTAAAATTTAATATTCTAGATGAATATCTTTTTCGAAATTCATTAAAATTATTCCTGGTATAAAATTGATCATCATTTTTTCCTTCTTTAAATAAATGAGAATGTCCCGCTCCTTCGTGATTGAAAATAATACCATTTTTATTAGTAATACACGTTAATCCTTTTCCAGCAGATTTCCTATCACCAGATGCATTACCAAATGGGATAATTTTTAAATCGTCAAAAAAATTATTAAAATTAGATTCGAGCGTTATATATAATGACTGAAATGATGTTATACACAGGTCAAATGGACAAGTTTTGTACCCTTTTTTTTTTGTTAATTTAAATTTACGTTTTAGATAAACTCTTGGATCACAATTTCCTCCCAAAGATATTATTATATTATTCATTATATAGTATAGAATATATTTTTATAATAAATAGTATATATTAAATAGTTTATAATAAATATAAATAACTACTATGGTATTAGTTACATTTATTATACCTACAATTGGTAGAAAAACATTAGAACAATCTTTAGAATCATTACTTCAATTAAAATGTAATAATTGGAAAGCAATTATACTATTTGATGGTATTAAGAATAATTTAGAATGTAAAGAAAAATATAATACAAAACAATTTATTTTTCAAGAAATAAAGAAACAAGGTAATATTGATATTAAAAATAATGCTGGGAAAGTTAGAAATATTGGATTTCAAATTATTATTGAACAACGAATAGATACTGAATTTGTTGGATTCCTTGATGATGATGATACCATACATCCAAATTTTATAACATATTTGGAAGAAGAAAAAAATAAAAATAGTTTGATGGAAACATGTATATTTCGTATGATGTATACTAATGGTTATTTTTTACCTAATAAATATCATACTAAAATTAAAGTAAAACAATTTGGAATTAGCTTTGTTATTCGAAAGCAATATTTAGAAAAAAGTCGGATTCAATTTCAAAACCATCCTTATGAAGATTTTCTTTTTTTAAAATCATTAGAACAAAAAAAATGTAAAATAATTATTTCACCATATATAACTTATTTTATTCGAACAAATTATGTAAGTTGTCAATCTTATTTATCAACTATACAACCTATAAATTATGATAAAAGTAAAGAATTACTTCCTAGAATACTAATTAATTATTAAAAAATAAAGAACAAGTTTTAAATAATAAAAAAATATCCTTTCTTTTTCTATGGATAATAATTATTTAAATTATTATAATTATCAAAAATTATATGAAAATTATCCTTCATTTCATATAGTAGAATATTTTTCATTATTATTTGAAAATAATGAACAACAAAATTTGAAAAAAAAAAATTATTACAACTTATTACTTCAATATTCAAAAAAAATAATAGACCCCTTTTATTTAAAAGAAAATAAACATATGCTTACATTTTTAGATTTAAAAAAAAATACTGATTTATCATTTATCGAGAATTACTATCAACAAACAATTAAATATCAAAAAAAATTATTACTTTATTTACATCAGCATAAGTTTAGTATTTTTGAATTAACTGATTATACAAAATTATATAAATTATCCGATAAATTTATTTCAACATTAAGTTCTCATTCTTTACATCAAGAAATTCAATATTATAATTATAATTATGAAGAAACTATTATTCAAATGAATAAAGATATTCAATATTTTACTAAAAAAAATAATATAAATATTGATTTATTTAAAGATTATCAAAATTGTACAACAATTTCTACTATACTTAATTTCTACAAAGTAAATTTTTTACCTTTATTTGAAATTGAATATTTTTCATTAGTGAATAATTTTTTTCGTTTCATTTTTAATAAAGATTATGTTAAGAATCATTTATGTTCATGTGATTTATTTGATACTATAAAATTAAGAATAAGTAATGATTATGTCCAAGAATGCTTAGAACAAATAGATGACTCCTCGTTTTATAATATGTATATTTTTCAAAAAATAATGAATCAAAAATATTTTATTTCTAGAATCTTTCAATTTGATGATTTTCAATTTGAGCTAATAAAACAAAAAATACCAAGACACTTATATCAAGATAATCATAGTTTAATAGTTTATTATTTACAAAATTTTCAAAAAATTAATGTCATTATTAGTGAACAATTATTTTATTGTTTATATCCATCTTTTGATATTGAATTCTTTACATTTTTTTACTTAACAAAAGAAACTAAAATAGATTATCGTAATAACTTATCTATTTTTAATTACTATCATCAGAATCGAAATGAATTTATAGAAAATGAAATACAATTTTATGATCTATATCCATCTTTTCATCTTTCCTTTTTCCAAGATTTTTATTTTTATATACAGTTTTCATCGCCTAAAGAGTATTTAAAATATTATTATCAAAATCATGATCAATTATTTGGTAATCAAGAAGAATTTTTATTAAAAAATTCTAATTTTGAAGTAAATTTATTTTTATTTTTTCAAGATAACTTTATGCAGTCTCACCCAGAGTTCTCTATTATGAAATCAGTTTCTTATCATTTATATCATCATATTCAATATATATGTACTATGAAGGAATATTATTCTAAATATCCTGATTTTGATATTGAATTTTATAAGAATTATTATGAATTAGATTTTTATACTGAAATTGAGTTAGTAATTCATTGGGAAACTATTGGAAAATATAAATATTATGTAAAAAATATTGCTGAATTTATTCAAACTATGGAACAAAATAATATTCAAAAAACGTTAAATTTATATATTTATAAACATTTAAACTTAGATTTATTTCATTATAATGAAAATCAATTAATATATTATTGGTTAAAAAATCATAAAAAAGAAAATCGGATATATAATATTGAGTTATTCAAAAAAAGATATCAAAAAGATTATCATTATCATAAATATGACGAAAAAACAATCGTTAAATGGATGTATCGAGAAGAATTCCGCAAAAATAAGGTTTATTATATCGAGGAAGTATTAATTGATTTATCTTTTCCTAAGCCCCAACTTAATTATGGAATATCATTAATTATACGAGCAAAGAATGAAGAAAAAAATGTTCGATTATGCATAGAAAGTGTAATTAATTATGTAGATGAAATTATTTTTGTAGATAATGGTAGCCAAGACCAAACTTATCAAATTGCACTAGCATTATCTTCTAAATATTCTAAAATAAAAGTATATCAATATAATATTCGTGTAAATAAAGTGGGTTCTGAACATTTACAAGCTTTAAATAATAAAGATAAAAATACATTAGCAACATTTTATAATTGGTGTTTATCTAAAGCAACAAAAAAGATTGTATTTAAATGGGATGCTGATTTTATATGTATCCAACAAAATTTTCAAAAATTAGTAAGTCAATATGATTTGCGAAAAAAAAATGAACATATGGCAATTTGGTTTACTGGATATACATTATTTATAAACGAAAATAAGTATTATATAAATACGAAATCATTTTATGATGAATATCGTATTTTTTCCTATGAGCATAATTTTAAATGGGAAGATGCTAATTTATGTGAATATACAGATACTTATTTGCAGTCATGTCAACAAAAATATATTTTTAATGAACCCTTATTTTTTGAAATTAAAAGAACAGAAATTGATGAATTTCAAGAAAGATCCATGTTAATAGATTCACGTGATATTAACGATTATCAATTTTTAGAATCATTACGAAATAATCAACAAGAATTAAATTTAGTAAATATCAATTCAACAATAATTAATAAAAAGAAATATATTGCTATTTTTACACCATCATTGACATTAGGAGGAGGAAATCAATTTATTGTAAATATATATAAAAAAATGAGCATGTTTGGTTTTCATGTAGATATTATTGCTAATTTTTTACAAAATCAATCTATTGGTAATGATAAATATAAAGAGATCAATAAAAATAATATATATACTACAAATCAATTGACACCACAATTTTACAAGAAATATGATTATTTATTATTTAATTCTTTTATTCCGAATGAATTTTTAAATACATCAATTATGCAAAATTTTAAAATTATTTTTGTATCACATAGTGATGTTGCATATAGTAATTTTTTAATTGAACAATACCACCCTTACTTTTATAAAATAGTGACTGTAAATCAATATACAAAAATAAAATTGAAAAAAAAACTAAATATACCCGATAATAAATTTCAGTTTTTAATAAATTATTTAGATAATACAACATCAGAAATGCTGACGAAAATAAAAGACAAACAAGAAGAATTAGAATATCAATCAATTCATTCATCTACTACTCAGCTTAGTATACAATCTGATTTAAATAACTCTAATCAAATTCTATATTCTTCCAATTTATCGAATTCTTCTAATTTAAATATAAGAAGAAAAAACTTCGGGATTATTACACGTTTTAGTCATGATAAAAATATTGTTATGCTACTTTATTCACTACGTGATTTTTTTAAAGAACATACATATTATAAATGTTATTTAGTCGGTTACGAATCAAAAGAAATACAAACTTATTTACAACAAATTGTTTCTTTCTTACATATAGAATCTTTTGTACAATTTGAAGGATACCAAGAAGATACAAAAAAATATTATGATTTATTTGATTTTATAATTCTTCCATCTGTTTCAGAAGGTTGTCCCTATAATTTAATTGAAGCAATGATATATGGCGTACCTATTATCACAAGTGATGTAGGTGGTAATCATGAGTTATTAAATGAAAGAACCTGCCTATTTATCAAGTATGGGGGAATTAAAGAATATGAACAACAACATCATTATATACATAATTATAATGATCATCTAGAATTAATAGGATATATTAAAAAAGATGATGATGATGAATTTAGCAGTTATATATCCTTTAATATTAATGAATTAGATATTATTCCACCCTTTTTAATTAAACAACATATGAGTTATAATAATAAAAAAATAAATTACTTTCAAGATTATTTCAAACAACAGTTAAATAATTGGAATAAAAATGCTCATCATATTGTTTCAAATATACAAAAAATGATTTATATGAAATCAGAAAAAAAAGAAGCAATGATTCAAGAAAATTATAAATTTATTATTAATGAATTTAACGAACAAAAATATATAGAAGGACTATTTTCCTTATTTAATATTTAATTTATATTATTTTGAATACTAAGCAATATTATTTATTTTGGATTATCTTTCACTCTATTTAAATAAATTATTTGTATTATAATATATTTAATAATTAATAATTAATATATTATTATGGAAAAAAATTTTATTTATATCTTTTTAAATGAAGAAAAAAGAGACTTATATTTTTATGAATATTTATCTATATGTTCTTTATTCCATACACAAGATGTTCTTCAATTATTTATTTACAGCTATAACCCATTAAGCGGTCATTATATTGAATTATTAGAACAATATAAACAAATTCAATATAAATCAATATTATTACATGGAGAAATAAAATTAGAATCTAAATTAGTGAATCAGTTAAAATATTCTATTTTAAGAGTTCATTCGGGAATATATGTGGATAGTCATATATTATTTTTAAAACATATTGATTATTTTCATCAAGAAGATCATTTTTCATATGATCAATATATAATTGGGTCATTAAAAACAGATCAGTCATTTGATTTACACAATATTGATAATTTTCAAGATTTTTTAAATAACAAATCAAAATTAAATAAAGAAGATATATTTATTATAGATAATAATAATCAATATATATTGGAAGAAAAAATAAATGATTGGAACTTTGGACTTTATTTTCAAATAGTTCGAGAAAAACAATTGATACATATTCAACTAGATGATGAATATTTGAAAAGATATAAAATAAATAATTTATGCCAACAATATAAAACAAATATTTTTCATTTTTTACTTATTTATATTCTCACTTTAAATTCTAAAAATAAAAATACACATATATCTTTTAGTAATTCAAACCTTAAAAAATCTAAATTAACTTACTTGAATTCATTAAACCAAGTATATTGGATCAATTTAAATACATCTAATGAAAGAAGAAAAAGAATGGAAGAATTATTAAAAGAATTTCCTTGTTCAAATACAAGAATTGAAGCAGTTAACGGAAACGAAACTCTTCAAATATATGATCAATACTTTAAAACAACAGCAAATCAATTATCACTATCTAATTCAAATAAAGAATACGCCATTATATTATCTCATTTACAGGCTTTACAAACATTGAAAAAAAATATTGAAGATCAAGTAGTACCGATAACATCAAGTTATTCTTTAATCTGTGAAGATGACTTATCTTTAGAATTTATTGATTATTGGAATTGTTCTTTGGAAAAAATTGTTCAAAGTGCACCTAATGATTGGGAAATTTTAATGTTAGGACATTTTACATTAAACCTTCAATTTGATGAAGATTATAGACCATGGAATAATGATTGGAGTGCATTAAGTTATTTAATTAATCATAAAGCTCTCTATAAATTAGAAAAAATTAAATGTCCACAAGAAAATAAGTATCATAGCTTTGAAGATGTGATGGTTGCTGATAATTATTTATTCCGTACATTTACAACTTATGTTTATAAATATCCACTTTTCACTTTTCCCGAAAATAATGATAGTACATTACATCATGATCATGTTGCTTATCATGAAATTTATAAAAATAATAACTATTTTATTTTAGAAAATAAAAATAAATATTTTTAATAATTCATAAAACTAATTTGTGGTTCAATATCTAAATGATCTGGTTTAATTAAACAGTAATTACCATGTATTCTTTCTGTATCTTGATAAGTACGTTCATCAGTTCGATGCATATGAGTTGTAATAATATCATAAGCAGGATTATATAATTGATAACCATGGTTATATAACACATTAGCAAAAATATTATCACAACCTAATGTACCAAATGAAAAATCAATATCTTCTAAATTAATATCTAATGGTGCCTTAAAAATCCATGAATCTTGTGAATCTGAACGTGGTTCATCAAAATGTCGAAAAATATCTTTTTCACCGTTATCTAATATTTCATATCGTAATAAACAATATACTTTTTTTTCCATAAATTTATTGACCAATAGTTCCAAAGAATTATCAAAATAAATATCACTATTTGATAATATTACATTTTCACCACATAAATGATGATTAATATATTCAATAGCTTTACTAAAATATAATTTTCCCTCTGAATATAAAGGAACTTGTTTTATCTTTTTCTTGTTTCGTTTTATAAAATCTAAATTATAAATTTGATCATTTAATAATATAATCTGTTTTATATATTTATTATTAGCATTATAAATTAATGTATCATTTAATTCTTTTTGTCTTTCAATATTGTCAGATAAATAATAACAAGAAATAAGAATCATTTATTATAATGAAGGAATTAAAAATAATTTCTAAACGAAATTAGCAAAATAAATAGAATAAACAAAATAAGAAAAATAAGCATTTATTCTTATTTCAAACCATCAATATGTTTATTTTGAAAATTTTTTACACTATTCGTTAATAGAGGAATTATGAATTCTTTAATGAAGACATATGTTTTGTTTAATCCTAATTATCAGTCATTTACCAATAAACAACTACTACTTCAATTTAAAAAAGATAGCTCCAATGAAGATATTATAAAATCGATTGAAGATTTTGAAAAAAAATATATTCATTTTGATTGTGTATTTTATTTATTATTTAATAAAAAAGAAACCCATCATTTGATTTATTTTAATCCAATACAAAATACTCCAAAATATGAAAAAGAAAAAATATATGCTCATTGGTTACATTATGGTGAAATAAATGATTTAGTTTCATCAAAAATACATTTTTTACATAAATTTCCAAGATTTAATATGTCTTTTTATCAATATTTTTATCAACTAGAACAAAAAGAAGCACATATTTATTTACATTATCAAGAAATTGGCAAATATAAACAATATTTTATATCAAAAAAAGATATAATTCAAAATTATGATTATATGAATCACATCGAAATTAAACAAAAAAGTTCTTTTACATTGAATCCTCAATCATTTAATAAAACGAAATTTATAGAAATATATTTTCCTACTTTACATTCTCAATTGACTTCAGAACCATTAGTATCATTTAAATTTGATTCAAACATAGTACTGTCTTATTCTACTAGGATTAAAATTGCTCATATTTTTGTACATTTTTTTCAAGTTGGAGGAGGAGAACATTTTGTATCTCAATTTATTAACATGACGCAAAATAAATTTCACCATGCTATATTTGTTTCTGATGATTTCAATAATGAAACAAAAATAAAATTTAATATACCTATTACTATTTACCATTCTAAAGAAGAATTAAAACAACAATTAGAAACATTTCATCTAATCATTGATCATCAATTATATTATTTTCCATTTTTCAATAGTATATTTGATGATCCAATATTTCAGTTTAAAATACTACGTTTTATACACGGTGTAGATATTTATAAGAAAAATATAAAAGATATTACATGTTTTCAATATTGTATAAACTTATATGAAGAAAAAGAAAAACATGAAAGTTGGAATGGTGTTTTATCTTATAAAAATTATTTAGGAATTGAAAATTTAAGCCCAAATAGTCCAAAAAAGAATCCATTTCAAGAAAAAATATATGAAGATCATTCATCACCATTACCATCTACGCCATTAATTAAGGTTTGTATTGTTGGTCGTATTGATCAACATAAAATACCTAAATCATTTTTAGATCTATTAATTCAATTTGTAGAATATGATATGCATAAAAAAGGAACATTCCTTTTTTCTTTTTCATTTTATGGTACTATAGAAGACAATTATAAAAATTATTTTTTACATAAAATTAATTATAACCCATATTTAAATTATAAAAATTACGTTGCTCATGATAATATTTCTTCTATTTATGAAGAAAATGATATTCTAATGCACCCATCTTTAAGTGAAGCAGGTGCAACTGTTATTTTAGAAGCAATGAATTATGGATTACCAATTATTTGTCGAAAAAGGGGAGGAAATTCAGAAACTTTACAAGGTACTTTAAATTTTACTTGTAAAAATGATCAGGAATATTTTGATACATTAATTCTCATGCAGTCTACATATAGTCCAACTTTTTCTAATAACTATAATAGAAAAAATAATCATAATAATAAAAATAACTATAATAACAAAGATATTCATTTTATTCAACATCAATTTGAAAATATCAAGAAAACTTTACTTTATCATAATATTAAACAACAATTTTATCATTTGGAAAAAATTATATATCATTTGCAAGACAACCAAAAAAATAATGATATCAACACTTATACTGCGATAGAAAATAAAGTTCATTATATATATGGATTAAAAGAACAAACAAGTGAATTTACTTTTTTACAATATATTTCTATTTATTCCAATATCTTAATAAATCAACCAACCCAGATTTTTATGCATTATATTTATGAACCTTATGGATATTGGTGGAATCGTATAAAACATTATTTACAGCTTCAGAAAATTAATCAATCATGGTTTCCTTCACAGTTAAAACATTATGCTCATAAGTCTGATTATTTACGTCTTTATTTACTTTATCATTTTGGTGGAATATATTATGATTTAGATACATTATGTATTAAAAGTCATCATCATTTATTAAATAATGAATGTGTATGGGGAATCCAAGAAAATTATCAAGATAAGTATGATTTATTATGTAATGCGATTATATTTGCTAAGCCAGGACATTTTTTTATAAAAAAATGCTTCGATTTATATTTACCAAATTTTAATGAAAAAGAATGGTGTTATGCTTCCATGCATATTCCATCATTGTTATATCAAAATATTAAAGAAGAACATCAACAGAAAATAACAATATTACCATCTTCATCCTTTTATAGTCCTAATTACAACATGATGAATAAATTATTTCATGAAAAAAATCAAACTTTTCCTGAAGAATTAATTACATATCATTATTGGAGTTCTAATTCATGTTCTTATACGGAAAATATAAAATCAATTGAATATATTTACCATCATCCTTGTTTATTTAGTTCATACTTAAATCATATAAATCAAATGCTACATCAAATTTATTTTAAAAAATATTATACTCATTTTACATCCTTGACGAATGATTTAGAATTATCTTATTTTATTGATTCAGAATCATCATCAACCCAATATCAATCAAATATTTATAAAATAGGAATTATTATGTATAATATTGATTATGAAGCAGTATTGATTGATATTTTAAATCAACAGTGTTTGCTAGTGTTAGATTTTGAAATTTGGATCATTGATAATAAATTAGATATATTTATAAAAAAATATGATCAATTATTACGATTGTTATATTATAAAAATATAAAGGTTTCTTTTTTAGAATTAAAAAAGAAATATCAAGAAGTTAAAAAAGAAGAATATGCATATTTATTATTAAATCATAATCGAGAACATATATTCGTATTTAATCAGGAAAATATTCATATAAACAATAATAATAACAATAATCATAATAATAAAAACAATAATAATAACAATAATCATAATAATAAAAACAATAATAATAATAATATAATATTTTCTCCATTCAGTTTTATTTCCATGATGAAAAATATAAATAAAAAAGAAATATCATCAATATTATCTTCCTATTTTTATAAATCTTATCAAAAAATTGAAAAAGAAAAAAAAGAAAAATATCATCTTATTTATGAGATTGAACAAGTATTTCATTTTTATTCACAAAATTCAAATTTTTCATGATAATTTCCATAACCATTTGTCACATATGAAATATCACTTTTCATATCATTCTGGTATGCTATCATCGGACAGATACAATATTTAATTAAGTCACTTTCGCTATATACTTTATCAATTTCTTCTTTACTATTATATAATGTATGTAATATTTTATCTATATTATTAAGTTTAATAATGTATGCTGTAGTTGTAAATCCATGTAGAATACGTAATAAAAATGGATGTACAAGTTCTGCATCTTCTTTTTTCTGTAAATTAACACTTAAATATAATAAATCAAATTGATTATCAAATTGATGAATAAGTGCTTTTAATCCTAATTCTAAATAAATTTGAAAATGTATATCAAAACAAACATCATCTTCTAATATTAATGCATATTCTTGATAATTTTTTAGTTCAGGAATAGTATCATACTTTGGATCATAATTTATGTTATTTAACTGATCTTGGTTTATTTGATATTTTTTTTGAAGAGATTCTAGTAATGAAATATGACTCATTTTACAACCTACAGAACCAATTATATATTTTTCATTCATTGGTGATAATAATAAATCACGTTGAATAAAAGAACATTGTTGAATATCTAAATTTGATGGTATGATTGCTTTAAAAAATTGAAAATTATCAATATTATGTTTAAGCATTTCTTGAACAATGTTATTCAATTTATCTTTACGATGAGAAATATGAATAATATTAATATTTATCAAATCTAATATTTGCTTTGAACATATATGTTTTTCATCATTATAATAATTTAATTTTAAAGAATAATTTTTGTCTAATTGATTTATAAAATATAGTATAGATTCATTAATATAACCTAAAATATTTTCTTTTAAATTATAATTATTTTTACTTTCATGTAGAAATACTAAATATTTTAAAATTGTATTATGATTTAGATGTTCTAAATTATATAAATAGTTATGATGTAAAAAATAATCAATTGAAAATTGTAAATGTACTTTATTTTTGATTAATAAATTATAGATATTTAAATCTTTTTTATTATCTTTATTATGTATAATAAGATTATTTTTAGGATTATTTATAGAAAGTGAAAAAATATCTTTCATAAGAACTATTCTATAGTCATCAGATTTAATTTGAAAGCAATAATAAAATAAAAAATTACTAGGAACATAGTATGAAAGTTTATTTATATGCATTTTTATAAGTAATGTTTCACATGAAAGCTTAACACATAATTGAGAATAAATAAGTATAGATTCTAAAGAAGGATCATTTTTTGAAGGTAAAATAGATATATCAATAGATGATTCTAAATGACTAAAATGTAAATTATATAAAATATCTTTTTTTTTTTGATTGTAATAATCAATATTATTTATATTGCTTAAATAATTATTATGAGAATGATTATTAAAACTATCATTATAAATATCTTCTAAATAAATAAGAAAATGATATTTATCGTTTATATGAAATTGAATTATTTGTCTTAATGTATATTCAAATAAATAAGAAGAAGTTGTAATTATAAAACAAAGTGGTTTAGTAAATAATGGTTGATAAGATATTAAATTTATAAAATCACGATTATTAGAAGAGTTATTAATTATATTTTTATCGGAATACATAGATATAAAATAACAAAAATCTTGTTCTTCTTCGCTTATTTGAATTATTTTTTGAAAATAGGATAAAAAAAGTTGTTTATTTTTTTCAAAAATAAAAATAGATAATGAAAAGTCATTATTTTCAGTTATTTTTATTTCACTTTTACTTTGGTTTCGTTGAAGTAATGTTAAAAAGTCATGTTTTTGATAAGATAATGTTAAAGAATATTTATTTTTTAAAATATCCCACATATATAGATTTAAGTAAATAATGGGAATATTCTTTTTTATATAAGTAAATGGATCTTTCCATAAAATAAATTGATCTTTATAATGCACATAATAATTTTGAAATAAGTGAAACAAGCAAATTTTTTTGTTTAAAAAATAATCATAAATACTTATCAATTGAATTTTATGATAATTATAATTTTGAATTAAAAATGAAATATCACAATCAGTTTTATTATTATTACAATTAATATTATAATTTGTATTACTATTATCATTACAATTACTATTTTTAGTAAAATCAAAATCTTCAATTTGGGGTAAAAAAATATTGGTAGTAATTGATAAATAACTAAAAATTAAAGCAATAAAATTATGATCCATAATTAAATAGTCACAAATTAAAAAATATTGAAGTAAAATATAATTTTTTTTAAATATATCATGTTCTAATTGTTTTATATCTAAAAAAGAGAAACCTTGAAGAAATTCATTATTTTCTAAAAAAGTTGTATCTTCACAAAAAATAAGCAAATATGCATCTTCAAATGGTAGAGAAGATAATGTATTGAATATATATTGTTCTTGATAATTACTAGAATCAATATATAAACCAATTATTTTTTTTTGAAAATTAATAAAATAAAGCTTTTGAAGTATATAATCAATATCTGAAAAATATAAATATTTATTGAAGAAAGAATTATATTGTATAATATTATCATAAAAGGGATTGATAATTTTTAAATTGTGACAAATTTGGCTAGATTCTAAAGATTCGTTATTATTTAAAATTTTTTGAAATTGATCAAAGTTTTGACAACTAGTTACATTATTGTGCATATTTAATTCGTGAAATTTATTAAAAAAAGAGGATTGGCCATTTTTTAAAAATAAATTCCATTGATTTTCTTCGCAAAATTGAAGTAAATAAAAAAAAGATAAATAACTTTCACATGATGTAATTTTATAATCTATTAAAATATTTTTGCCATATTTATTAACCTTGTTCTCTTCATTTCTTTGAAATAAATTAATAAATTTATGATGTATTCTTGAAATTATATTAGAAGATGAAAATTGAGTGGAAAATATATAATTATATTGATTTACTGTAGAAATATAGGAAAATAATGATTCAGATATAAATAAACTTGGAAAAGTTAAATAATTCTTAATTATATGAGTATTTTCCCCTAAATAAATATAGGAAATATTCTTAATTTGTAAATAAGAGTCTAACGTTTGATAAAATTGATGAATTAATGGAATTTTATTTAAAAATATTAATGTATTTTGAGAAGAACAAATTTTTTGTAAATAATAATTTACATATTGATTATGAATAAAAGGTACATAAATAACAACAATATTTTTATATAATTCTTTATAAATATCAATATTTTCAATTGATAATATATAAATAACAAGAGGATGTTTTATTTGATAATAAGAATTTAAAAAGTTCAGTGTTTTTGACAAATGAATGTTTTGATTTATCATAAATATGGTATCAATATAATTATCTAATGATTGTAAATTATTGTTCGAAGTTTTATTATTATCGGCATTAAAAATATGTCCAACAATAGATGAAAATATAGAATTTTTACTGTTAGAATTTTCAGAATGTTCTTTCGAACTTAGTAAGGGAATATTATTGGAATGATTATTTACATCGATTGAAGAAGAATTCAAATTAGAATTTGAATAAGAGGTAATCTTAACTGAATTGTGAGATATAACAGGATCTTTTTCTTGTTTTTCTTCCTCTATATTTACTTGTTGATTAATATGATAAATCATCATAATAGATACATTATCTTTATGTTGTAAATCAATAGAAGAATTTTTTTTGTAATTTTCTAAATCAAAGGAAGGATATTTTTTGTAAAAGGAATCATGATTATAAATACGTTGTTCTTTTTTTCCTTTAAACTTCCAATGAGCTTGTAATTGTTGATTATTTAAATGTATTAAATCAGGATTAAACAATTTATAAATAGAAGCTTGAAACATAAAAATATATATTAAAAAGGTAAATATAGTAAATTATATATAAAAGATTATATTTAAATTTAAATATTCTATAAATAATAAAATAATTATTAAGATATTAATTAATAAATTAATTTATTAATTAAATTTTTTATCTTTTTAAAAATATAAAAATGGTAAAAAATTTATTAGTCACTGGAGGATGTGGTTTTATTGGTTCTAATTTTATTAATTATTATCATAAAAAACATCCTGATGTACATATATATAATTTAGATGCAATGTATTACTGTGCAAATAAAGAAAATATAGAAGAATATATAAGAAATTCAGATTATTATAAATTAATTGAAGGAAACTTATGTTCATTTGATCTATTAAATCATATTTTAGATATTTATCAAATTGATACAGTTATTCATTTTGCAGCTCAGTCGCATGTGCAAGATTCATTTGATGACTCATTTAAATATACACATGATAATATACAGGGAACCCATACATTATTAGAGGCATGTCGTCGTTATGGTAAAATCCAAAAATTTATTCATATTTCTACAGATGAAGTTTATGGCGAATCATTACTTTCCGATAATGAAGAAAAGAAAAATGAACAATCTATTTTATGTCCAACTAACCCATATGCTGCTACCAAAGCAGCAGCTGAATTAATCGCAAGTTCTTATCGTCATTCTTTTAAGATGCCGATTATTATTACCCGTGGAAATAATGTATATGGGCCAAATCAATATCCTGAAAAATTAATTCCCCTTTTTATTGAACAACTTAAAGATAATAAAAAAGTGACTATTCAAGGAGATGGAAGTAATGTACGCGCATTTTTACATGCTAGCGATGTTGCTTCTGCATTAGAATGTATATTGGAAAAAGGACAAGTTGGTGAAATTTATAATATTGGTAGTGATGATGATAAAGAATATACTGTACAAGAAATTGCACATATGCTTATTCAAAAAATTAAAAATACGACAGATTATGATGAACATATTACTTATATTGAAGACAGACCATTTAATGATAAGCGTTATTATATTAGTAATGCAAAAGTAAAATCATTAGGATGGAGTATTGAAAAAGATTTTATGGAAGGTATTAATGAATTAATTTAATTTATAATTTATACAATGGAAAATTAGTAGATAAAATATTTTTACTATTTTTCATTTTCTTCATCATCTTCTTCATCATCTTCTTCATCTTCTTCTTCATAATCATATTCTTGAAAAATATCAGGGAATTCATCTCGTGTTTTTACAAAAGCATCACGTGTTGGAGCATGTACATCTTCAGGATCTAGTGCATTTTTTTTACGATATAGTGTTGGATCAATCCATTCTAGATGAAAATTAATAAATCCCAAATATCTTCCACAATAATATTCTTGTGGAATATAATCATCTTTCATGATTTCATTATCATCAAAATCAGCATTTTCATCTTGAATACATGTTGCGTTATTCCAAAAATGAAAAATTAATCGTTTTTTAACATCATTATTTCCAATGAATTCTTTAATGGAAACAAAAGCGTCAGCTTTTGTTAATAATCGATTAATTTCTTGGATAACATCATAATATTTTTTAGATAAGTCTTTTTCAGAAGGAACAAAAGTAATTCTTTTTTCAGGTTCTGTATAACCTAATAAATTCATTAATTCATCACTTTTCATAAATCCTTGATCTAATGTAATTAATATATAATTGTAACCATGAAAAAAATCTAGTTTGCACTTAAAATGATAAGTATCAAACATATCATCGCAAAAATCCCATAATTGAAAAGATAGTAATATATTGCTATGAGCTTCAAAAATAGCAGCACAAGCAACTTGATTTTTTACTAATGTGGTACATAGTGACTCATGTTCATCTACTAGTTTAGAAATTTCGTCATAGACGTAATTACGTTGTGGAAATTTAGATTCCAATTCTATTTTTTCCCGTTCTTTTCTTTCTTTCTCCAAAGCTTCAGCTTCTTCTTTTTCAGCAGATGCTTTTTCTGCAGCTTCTTTTTTTATTTTGTGATTCACCATTTCCCAAGCATAATCTTGTAGTTCTTGCTCTTCTAGAGCTTCATAATAGGCATTTTCTTTGGATGTATCATGAAAATAAGACATGTTGTAAAATTGTAAATAAATTATTTAGTTAATAAAATTTTTTATCATCATCCAGTTAAAAATAAATATCATTTTTATTTAAAGAAAAATATATAAATATCTAAACATGCAATATAAATGTCAATCCCTTCGTCAAAATATTATGGATATATAGAATTTGCAAAAGATACAAAAAATCAAAGTGTAAATGTTTTTGATAGTCCTGTAAATGATGCCAAATTTTTTCGATATAATATGACACTCAAAGATTATAATCCAGAAATTTATGAATTTCGTGTAGATATTAATTATACTTATGTTATTCCTTCCACAATAATTAACCGAAATAGTCCTCTATATAAACAACAGGATGTTGTTGTAGAGATTCAAATATACGCTCATAATAAAGAAACAAAACAAGATATTGGTTATGTAGAAGCAAAGAAAATGTATTATAATATTCAGAATGCTGATTTAAATGATCCATCTTTTGTGTTTTCTATATTAAATGCTGATTATACAATTCTCGTAAATCAAAAAGGAATATTTGAAAATATTATCAATTTAGAAACAAAATTACCTCAGGTGGTAATACCACCAGTCTACTGGGAATTATTTTTTTATGAAAAAGAATATCCTATTCCAAACGTTTCTGGTAAATGGTTATGTAATACAAAATCATTACCAATACCAACACAACAAGTTCCTCCCACTTTTAATTATATAAATAATGAAGGACTTCTAGTAATTGAACAAGATCCTGAAAATCCTTTATTTTTATTAGTCACATATATTAATCCTGATAATACAAATCAAGATGGTTATACAAGTGGAATTTTAGAAAAAGTGATAACATCAGATGGTGCTGTTGAGTGGAAACTTGTCATACCTTCTTTTCAAAATAATGGTATTTGGACTCATTATATATCATCGGTTGATGATGAAAATAATGCGAATGAATTTAGAGCTTATGGAGTACAAAGCGGATATAATTGTTGTGTACAATCTCAAATTCCCCAAGTGGCAGAATCTGTTTGTACAAAATTATTAGATGATGAAGTATGATACGTACTTAATAGAATAAAAGTACATATCCTAATTAAAATATAATTTTTCGTTAAAATTTAAATATTTATATATATTATTTTATATATAAATAATGCCTTTAAAATTTTTAGTTTATGGAACTCGTGGTTGGATTGGAAATAAAGTCTATCAACATTTAAAAGAAAATAACCATGATGTTGTTTCGGGAAATGTGCGCGTCAATGATGTCAATGCATTAGAACAAGAAATTTTAGAAGTAAAGCCAACTCATGTCATTTCTTTAATTGGACGTACTCATGGCACATATGAAGGAAACTATATAGGAACAATTGATTATTTAGAAAAACCTGGAAAAGTTTATGAAAATGTTAGAGATAATTTATTTTCCCCAATGGTCTTAAGTTTAATGGCACAAAAACATAATTTCCATTTTACCTACCTTGGTACAGGTTGTATTTTTCAATTTGATGAGTCTCATCCCTTTGGAAAAGAAATAGATGGATTTACTGAAGAATCATTGCCTAATTTTTATGGTTCCTCTTATTCCATTGTAAAAGGAATGACTGATCAATTGATGCACTTAGTAGAAGACAAAGTGTTAAATGTACGTATTCGTATGCCCATTACAGATGAATTTAATAAACGTAACTTTATCACTAAAATCACAACTTATGAAAAAGTATGTAGTGTACCGAATTCAATGACGGTACTCAATGATTTGATTCCAGCAATGATTCATATGGCAATGGATAATAAAACGGGAACGGTTAATTTAACAAATCCGGGACTAATAACTCATAATGAAATTCTAGAAATGTATCGTGAAATAGTAGATCCTGAATTTACTTGGAAAAATTTCACGATTGAAGAACAAAATGAAATTTTGGCATCTGGACGGTCCAATAACTTTTTAGATACAAGCAAATTAGAATCCTATGATAGTAATATAAAACCAATTAAAGATTCTGTCCGAGAAATTTTAATACAAATGAAAAAAAATAAAGATGATAATGACTCATTACCTTTACCAACTTCTGAACATGTTTTCGAAGCTCATAATTAATTATAATAAGTAATTTATAATATGTAAAATCAAAAGTATCTACCTAATTTGTTAATTTAGAACAATTAATTATTGATCTAAATGCTGCTACGTCCTTAGGATCAATAATAAAAGCATCATTTAAGTTTTGGTTAGAGATGAATGTATCTTGAGGAGACAACGCCTTGGATAAATTTTTATTGATTCTAAGAAGATCAATAGCATCACGAGTCTCTTCCCAATAATTAACTGCTTGTTGAACAATACACTGTGTCTCCTGAACCTTTGATTTAAAATCTTCCCGAGCTACTTCACGAAATGCAGAAAGTAAATTTTGAGGGGAACATATTTGATTCCCTTGACGTTTATTAATCTTTTCCTGAAGACTAGGAGCTAACTTCTGCATATTGCGGAGGTGGCACATATTTTATCAGTTTTATTAAATATAAAATAGCATAGTAATTATTCTATAAATTTTTATTAATAGAAAAAACGTGTCAATTTTTATGATGGTTTCTGTAATAAAGATGCTTCTTGAACTGGAACATTTTCATGTTCGTTAAGTTGAAATAATTTATGCAGCGCTTTTTTTGTTTTTTGATCAAATGATATTTTATCATGTTTAATATGGTAATATACTAATAAATCGCCAAATGTATCTTTTTTATTCTTAAACGGCAATCCTTTCTTTTTAATAACTAAATAGGAACCATCTACAATAATGGAATCTTGAAAATAACGTATATTTTCACCATTAACATGTTTTAATTCCACATTTCTACCAACCAAAGATTCCTCTAAAGATATTGTTTGATGATATACTAAATTTTTCTGATAAACCTCAAAATAAGGATGTTTATCTAATATAAATTGAAAAATTAGATTTCCTTGATTTCCATATTCATCTTCATGACCACTTTGGGGAAATATTTTCTTCTCATTTAAGTCACATCCTTCTTCAATTGTTATCATAAAAGAACGTTCTTTACCAACTACCTTTTTACCATTACATGAATCACATTGTTTTTTAATCATTTGTTTTTGTCCTTGACATTGAGGACATGCGGATTGTATACGCTGTATCATGTTTGGACCTACTATTTTTGTTTGATGAATCATACCCATTCCATGACAATGATTGCAATTTTCAATAACTCCCCCTTGACCATGACAATCGCCACATCGTATATTTAACATAATAGAGACTTTCTTTTTTGCACCAAAATATAATTCTTGTAAAGAAATATTAATTTTCAATAAAGAATCACTTATTTTAGGTGTTTGACGTGATGAACGTCGACCATTATTGATAGAAAAAAAACCATCATTAAAAAAAGATTCTGCTGATCCAAATTGATTACCGTTAAAGAATGATTCAAATAAATCATGTGGGTTCATTCTTGATCTAGATGAAGAAAAGGATGTTCCTTGGGGATTTCCTTCTTCGTTCCCATATTGATCATAGTTTCTTTTTTTTTCAGTGTCACTTAGAACTTGATACGCTTCCGATATTTCTTTAAATTTTTTTTCTGCTTCGGCTTTCGTTTCTTCTTTATGTTTATCTGGATGCCATTTAATGGCTAATTTTTTATATGCTTTTTTAATTTCATCTGGAGAAGCATTTCTAGATACTCCAAGTATTTGATAATAATCGGAAGACATTAAATGAAACTTTACTATTTATATACTATTTATTTTTTAAATCTTTTTATACTTTTATTATCCAAAATATTATATGACTCATTTCTTAAGTTTAATATATTTAAAAAAAATACATAAATATAATAATAATATGGATAAAAAATCAGAACATAAATTTTGGGATACACAACCAATGATGAAAGAAAATATTGAATCAACTATTAATGAACCAATTAATACTAACCAAGATTGTTCTTTGATTCGTCAAACATGTTATAATCTTCCTGAAGAATTTGAATGGCAAAATATAAATATTCATGATGAA
>Ga0233450_10000547_pt1 | contig 43029 bp, 49 predicted proteins | sample 011ome_30_FD_189956 | JGI IMG/M metagenome (GOLD analysis project Ga0233450, IMG submission 189956) | Coastal salt marsh microbial communities from the Groves Creek Marsh, Skidaway Island, Georgia - 011501CT (spades assembly) | ecosystem: Environmental > Aquatic > Marine > Intertidal zone >... | reverse complement strand
TAGCAAAATGGATAAACGCTGTTGCTTTTGCTATGACAACAGGACTTATGATTAGAATAATCATTTTCCCGACTGGAGCTCTAGCAGAAACTCAATTACTCGACAGACTTATACCTTTCTTAATTGGTGTGTTAACGTTTTTATTCTTTTCACAAAAGCCAATTGTAGGACTTCTGGTTGGTGTTTTAGCATTTAGCTCTACGGTTATTTACAATCAATATTTTTAATTATCAGAAACTAATTGCTTCGCAATAATAAGTTTTTGAAGCTCATTAGTTCCCTCACCTATAGCTAAAAGTGGAGCGTCCCTGTAATATCTTTCAATATTATACTCTGGAGAATACCCAAACCCTCCATGAATTCTCATTGCTTCAGTAGAATTAAATAAAGCTGTTTCTGTTGCGAACAGTTTAGCCATTCCTGCTTGTAAATCTGACCTTTTCCCAGAGTCATAAGCTTTTGCAGCTTGTTCAGTTAATAATCTAGAAGCTTCAAGTTTAGTAGCCATTTCAGCTAACTTAATTTGTATAGACTGATGTTCGCTAATTGGTTTTCCAAATGTTTTTCTAGTCTTTGCATACTCAATAGAATCTTCTAAAGATGCTCTTGCAACCCCCACTCCTCTAGCAGCAACATTAATACGTCCCAATTCTAATCCAGCTAAAATTTGTTTTAACCCTTTACCTTCTATCTCTCCTATAAGATTTGAAATAGGGACTTTAACATTTTCAAGTTGAACTTCACCTGTATCTATCCCTCTGTAACCAAGTTTTTTTAATTTTCTTGATACAAACCCGTCTTTCTTTTCCACAAGTATTAAACTCATACCTTTATGTGCTGGTTTAATATGAGTATCTGTTTTAACTAAAACTGCCAGAACATTTCCCTGAACAGAGTTTGTTATCCAAGTTTTAGTTCCATTAATTACATAACTATCATCTACTTTTTCTGCTTTTGTTTTAATTGATTGAAGGTCAGTTCCACAATCTGGTTCTGTTAGAGCTATCCCACCTCTTAATTCTCCAGATGCAAATTTTGGAAGATAATGTTTTTTCATCTCTTCCGTTCCAAATCGTTCTACTGCAGCACACATGATGAGGTGAGAATTAAATATACCAGAAACTGACATCCAAACTGCGGAAACATTTTCTACTATTTTTGAATAGGTAACAGCAGACAACCCTAAACCTCCATATTCAGGCGAAATAGTTGCTCCAAAAAGTCCTAGCTCTGCCATTTTATCAGCAATCATTTGAGGGTATTTGTCTTCGGATTCAAATTCTTTGACAAACGGCTTTACGTCTTTTTCTAGAAACTTATTTATAGTGTCTATTATTAGATTATCTTCTTCTGACATTGAGCTTTTTTGTTCAAGTTCAACTATGCTTTGCTCATTCATATTTTTCTCCTAGAAATGTCTATCTGTCAATTTGGCTGTATTCAAAGATAGAATTTATATTATTAGACTGGTCAATCTTTAGCATTAAATTTGTTAATTCATCAATTCTCATATTAGACAAATAAGGCTCAGTTAAACTTCTAAATTTAGAAATGAACTCAGAATCATCCATAAAATTTTCAGGCTCGCCCTTTGGAATTTTTATAAATTTTTCATGTTTTTTTCCCTTAACAACGATTTTAACTTTGGCACTCATGTATTCAGGACAGCACTCTTCAGCATCCATGTCAGGATTTACCTTTATTTTACTACATAAAGATAGCGTGTCTTTATTACTCAGATGGTTTTTATAATCGTCCCATTTCAAACCTCCACTTTGAACAGCAACTGCGGCACAAAACGGCATTGAAAATTGTCCATCAACTACGCTCTTAGGATTTTGTTTGTCTCTTAACGGGTAACCTATAATATTTAAAGCCGTTTCTGACAAACCAATATCAACATCATCTAAATCATCAGCAGAAAAACCTAACTCTTTTTTTAGTTCAATTATTCCATCAATTGCAGCATGACTATATCTGCATGATGGATAAGGTTTAACTCCTAAATTGAGAGTTTCAAATTTTTTTCCCAACCCATCTACTGCTTTATCCATATTCCCGCCAGAGGCATATGAATGAAAATAACCCCATTGTCCTTCAAAAGCTTGCGAAGGCCCTTTAAACCCTTCACCAGCCATAATAGCACAACTTAAACCATTTTGAGCCGCTTGCCCAACGTGTGATCTTTTTGTCCAAGCGCCATCTGTTAAAAACTGCATAGATCCAGCTGACTGACTAAGCGCTATTCCAAAAGCAGATATATACTGATCTTTATCTAAGCCTATCAGATATCCTGCCGCTGCAGCTGCACCAAAAACACCGCAAGTAGCTGATGGGTGAAAACCTTTCTTATAGTGAGTTGATGAACCACCTGCCAATCCCAATCTTATCTGAACTTCATAACCCACAACACAAGCAGCGATTAACTCTTGTCCTGAGGATTGATTCATTTCAGCAGCCGCTAAAGCGGCAGCTAAAATAGGTGCGCTTGAATGAAGTGAAGCCTCTGCATGAGTGTCATCAAAATCAAGAGAGTGAGCGAGGGTACCGTTTAGCAAAGCAGCAGCACTAGGAGAGTAGTTTTTTTCATCTGAAAAAACTTGGCAGCTTCCATTAGACATTTCTAGTTTATTAATAGCTGATACTAAACTCGAAGTTGATTCTGCGTCATGTCTTGCTCTAATAATAATGCCAACAGTATCTAAAATTAATAATTTAGTTCTTTTTATAACCTCAGGAGGAAGGTCTTCATACGTTAATTTCTGACAAAACTCAGCAAATTTTTCAGTCATGTTTTCCATCAGTTTCTCCAAATAATAATAAAAAATGTTAAACTAAAATTTAATTTTACAAAACTAAAAATTAACTACTAATATAGATATTCCTTAAATAAGTGAGAATTATTCTAATGACAAAACCCTATGAATTAACAGCTACTGAAGCTATTGAATTAATACAAAAAAGAGAGCTCTCAATATTTGAGTGGGTATCAAGTTGCTTTTCGAGAGTAAAAGAAAAAGAAGAAGTTGTTAAAGCATGGATTTATCTTGACGAGGAAAACGCTCTTAAAAAAGCAAAAGAATTAGATGAAACCAATAACCTTAACCTTCTTGGAATCCCTTTTGGCATTAAAGATATTATTGATGCAAGCGATGTGCCTTCAGGACTTGGCACACCTTTTTATGAAAATAATATTCCTGCTAGAGACGCGGCGTCTGTTGCGGTAGCAAAAGAGTCAGGTTGCATATTTATGGGTAAAACTGTTTCGACTGAACTTGGTCATAGAGCGCCGGGGTTAACAACGAACCCTCACAATAAAAATCATACTCCTGGCGGGTCAAGTTCCGGATCGGCTGCGGCAGTCTCAGCTTTAATGGCTCCGATATGTTTTGGAACCCAAACAACAGGATCAGTTATTAGGCCTGCTGCTTACTGTGGTGTTATTGGATATAAACCAACATATGGAGATTTTGATAAATCTGGAATTCTTCCAAACTCTCCTTCTATAGATACTTTAGGATTAATATCTAGGTCGGTTGAAGACATTTCTCTTTTTAGATCAATTCTACTAGAAGAAAAACTTGTGGAACCTAAAAGAATAGATTTAAAAAAACTTCGTATTGGTTTTGTTAAAACACCACACTGGAACAAGACCGATATATCTACCCAAAATAAATTAGAGTCATTTATTGAAACTCTTCGATTAGAAAAATTCGATATCACAGATCTTAACATTGATAAACTTATCTCTAAAGCAGACAAACTACATGTTGATGTAAGTGGATATGAATTTAAGCGATCAATTTCATATGAGAGGTTTAATCACTATAATGAATTAAGCGATATTTTGAGGAATGGTCGTTTAAGTGATGGTTATCAGGTAACTAATGAATTGTATAAAAAAGCTATTAAAGAAGTACAAATTTTAAAAAATGATATTGATACAGTGTTTGATAATATTGATTTAATTATTACTCCAAGTGCTCCAGGAGAGGCTTTAAAGGGAATTGAGTATACCGGTTCAGCATTATTCAATACAACTTGGTCGCTAAGTGGAAACCCTTGTATAACTATTCCATTATTTAGAGGTGATCAAAATCTACCTATCGGTTGCCAGCTGGTTACAAAGTTTGGTAATGACAACCAACTTTTAGACTATGCCAAATCTCTATTTGAATTTTACTTAAAGTGAGAGACTACAAGTAACTCTGGTAGTGTTAGAGCCAAAGCTGGAAATAGTAGAACTATGATTAAAACTACTGTATCAGAAATACAAAATGGGAACGACCCCTTGATCACAGTTGTAACAGGTAGTCCCGTCACACCACTAACAGCAAAAAGATTAAGACCCACAGGTGGAATAACACTTCCAATTTCTATACATAATGCTGTTAATATTCCAAGATGAATTGGGTCAACACCTAAAGCCAAAGCTACTGGGAAATATATAGGAACTGTGAGCACTAAAATAGCTACACCAGTCAAAAACATAGATAAGAATAGTAGGGATCCCATTAATGCAAATAAAAATCCAATTCTTGTAAGACCTAATTCACCTGCCCACTCAGCAATCATCTGTGGCCAGCCCATATTGGCTAAGTAAAATTGAAAAATACCAACGCAACCTAATAAGAAAAAAACAACAGCTGTTAAATTCATAGTCCTTAAAGTTGTTGGCATTAACTCTTTCGTGAAAGTCTTTCTCTTAAAAATTAAACCATAAAAAAGAGCGTAGCTAGCTGCAGCTGCTCCAGCTTCAGTTGGCGTAAATACACCACCATAAAGTCCACCAAGAATAATAATCGGCATTAATAAAGCAGGAAGAGCTGCTTTAAATGAACGCCATACTTCACATAAATCAAATTTACCTCTTGGAAGCTTTATAAATAAAGATACACTAATTATTATAACAGCATCACTCATAGCCAACATTAATCCAGGGATAATACCTGCGAAGAAAAGGTCAACTATTGACATTTCTGTTATGACTCCAAAAAGTATTAGAGTAATACTTGGTGGAATGAGGAGAGCAATACCCCCAGCAGAGGCAATTACACCTGCCGCCATCCATTTAGGATAGCCTCTCTTGACTAATTCAGGATAGGCTATAACGCTCATAGCTGCAGCCATTGCTGTCGAAGATCCTGAGATTGCTCCAAATAAGACCGCAGCTAGGAGCGTGGCATAGGCAAAACCACCAGGAACCCAGCCTACTAGAGCATCTGCAAACTTAAAAAGACTAGCTACTAAACCAGTTTTTTCCATTAAAAAACCAGCATAAATAAAAAATGGGATAGCAACTAAAGTATATTTAGTTAAAAAACTAAAAAAAGCTTCAAACAAAGTACTGTAAGTTAAGAAGTCATCGAAAAGAACTAATAATGCAGTTGCTCCAGCTAGGGCAATACCAATAGGTGCTCCCGCAAATAAAAGTGTAAATAAAGATCCCCCCAGAGCTCCCATATTAAATTTCCTATATAGTAATGTTAAACATCGGTTGCAGCCTCAACTTCTGCGGTAAAGTGATCGCCCTTTATATAATTATGGATGTCTTCAATTAGCTGAAGAAAAGCAACTAGTGACATTAAGCCCATCCCTATTGCTAGAATAAAATAAAAAGGCCACATAAAGAAATATAGACTCTCTGTCATTTCACCGATTTGTATTGAATACTCAATAGTTGAATAGGATGTGTATGTTAAAGACGCTGTGAATAAGGACACAAAAAAAGAAACAAAAATTTTAGAAAAACCGACCGTCCTATGAAAACCTTTTGCATTTAATAGTTGTAATACTGCGCTCATCACAAGATGGTTTCTGTTAACTTGAGTGACACAAATATAGAAAGCAACTGATGACACCATCATATATATGACAGCATCTTGGCCCCATTCAAAAACAACACCAAAAATATATCTTCTAATAATTTCAGCTAAAGCAAACAAAGTGACTGCTATCATTAGGTAAGCAGAACATTTACCTAAAATGTTTTCAATTACACTTTGGATTCTTTGTGAGATTTTATAAAATTTTTCCATGATTTACATTCGATTTAAGAAGGCCTGAGAAATTCAGGCCTTCTTAATAAAGTTATTTTCTAGCTTTCTTTCTGTATAGAGCACTTCCTTTTGCATATTTAGCAAAATCAGAAGCAAATGCTGTACAGTCTGTTTTTTCTAGAGCGCTTGATCCTAATGGATTGGCTGCAACAAGAGCCTTAGCTTCTGCAGTAAACTGGTCTACTAATTGATCACCTCTGTCATCAACTTTAGATTTAATCCACTCATTGGTAGCTCCGCCCTCTTTTGCCTGAATTACAGCTGCTTCCTCTGGGCTCATAACATAAATACCAGGTGCACTTTTATCAGTAACCTTGAATTTATCCACAAGTCTCTTGTCGTTACAATAGTTAATTGCCTTTTGGTAAGGAATAAAGTCATTCACGATAATGTCAGCTAAAATATCTTGCTGTTTCTTATCAAGTGTAGCCCACCATTTGTTTGATGCACCCATCCAGTAATAGTCACCCACAATTCCGTTAATACCAGCAACTGTAAAATATGGAGCTTGCTCTTTAGTAGCGTTAAATCCACCTAAACTAGTAAGTAAACCGTCAATAACACCTGTCTGAAGAGCTGGTGGAACATCACCAAAAGCCATGGTTGTTGGGTTCGCATCTAATGCGCCTAATAGGGCGTTTTCAGCAGGTCCCATACTTCTAACTTTCTTGCCGGCAAAGTCTGCAGGAACTAAAAGCCTACTCTTAACAGCACCAGCACCCATATACATACTTAAGTGTCCAGAACCAAAAATTGTAATACCATGCTTGTCATTGAAAACTTTTTTCAATTCTGCGTATGTTTTTGTTCCGTCTAAACCTTGCATAGCACCTGGTGTAGTTAACTTACCAGCACCATTAATAACGTTAGCGTAAGGCTCAACACTAGCTGTTTTTCCAAACTGACCTGTCATCATCTCTAAGTTACCTTTTGTTAAGGCTTGTGTTCCTTTTGGAACATTATATAGAGACTTAGCCCAGTAAATCTGAACTTTACTGCCTGGAATTCTTTTTTCTACTTGCTCAGCAAAGAAAACCTCAGCTATAGCTGCAGGGTGTGGCGGACCAGAGTGGTCAGAAGCCCAACGCATCTTAATTGGTTTAACTTTATGTCCATCAGCAAGAGCTAAATTAGTTCCAGCTGTGAAAGTTAAGGCAACAGCACTCACTGCACCTAAAAGTGATAGTTTAGTAAATTTCATAAAAATTTCCTCCAAATATTTAGAATCACAACCTATAACGTTCTGCAGATGAGGTAAACAGATAATTACAAGAATTTTTAATAATTTAGTGAATTTGTTATCTAATAATTAATTATTGATTTTATATAGTCTTATTTTTCTTAAACTTGGCTATTTCATCATCAGTAAAACCAATATCGTTAAGAACATCTTGAGTATTTTCTCCAAGCTCTGGGGCAGTATTATCTTGAAATTCAGAATCAGATATGTGAACAGGTGTTTTTAGCAAACTTATATCGACGCCTTTTTTTGTTTTGAGATGTTGAATGTTGTTTCTATCATTTAAAAAAGGATTTTCTAGTGACTGTTTAAGATCTAAAATTGGAGCTGCTGGAACTATTCCTCCAAATTCTACCAACCATTCTGAAGTGTTTTTTTTCATCAATTCTGTATCAAGAATTTTAGTAACCTCATCTCTATTAGATTGTCTGGCAGCAAAGTTAAGGAATTTCGGATCTGAACATAAATCTTCCCTCCCAAGCTTCTTACATAACACTGGCCAAAAACTCTCTTTATTACACATCAGATAGATCCATCCATCTTTGGTCTTATATAATTGACAAGGAACCAATATTGGGTGTGCTGATCTATCTAATCTCTCACTCTTAAAATCTGTATTTAAAGCCCATGCAGCCATATAGCTTTGATTAAACATTGCCGTGTCAAACAAGTTTACGTCAACGTCTCTACCTAGACCAGTTGAACGAGCTGACAATACCGCACTCACTAAACCAAAAGACATTGTGAGACCAGACATATAGTCAACAATTGAAAGTCCAAACCTTGCAGGAGGGCCATCTGGTTCTCCCGTCAGAGAGAAATATCCAGCCTCCGCTTGCATTAAGTAATCATATCCTGGCCAGTTTTTTCTTGGTCCTTCTCTACCATAAGCAGAGCAATGAGCCGCTACAATTGCATTGTTATAAGGTTTTAATTGGTTATAAGTTATTCCTAATTTTTCAGGAACGTCCCCTCTCAAATTATTACATACTGCGTCTGCATTCTGAACTAGCTTTTGGAGTATCATTTTGCCTTCATCAGACAACACGTCCAATGTCATACTTTTTTTATTTCTATTTAATGCTTGAAAAAAAATACTAGAGGCTGAATTTCTATCATCACCATCTATAAAATAAGGCCCTATATCTCTTAGGTAATCACCACTGGTACCAGCTGGTTCTATCTTTATAACCTCAGCACCCATATCTGCTAAATACTGAGTTCCAAATGGACCAGCACCATATTGTTCAAAAGCAAGAACTTTTAGGCCTGAAAGAGGCATGCTCATTAATAAATCCCTTAATTTTTAGAGTTTTCGATTAATTCATCTACAACACTATATCCTCGTTTCGCTACCAAAAACGATCTGACCATGTCCATCACCACAACTTTATCTTGATTTTTACCTATGTGCCTAACCTTAACAATGCCCTGGGTAGGCCTTGATTTTGACTCTCTTTTGTCTAACACCTCTGTCTCAGAATATAAAGTATCACCAACGAAAACAGGTGCTGGTATTTTAATTTCCTCCCATCCTAAATTTGCAATTGCTTTTTGACTTGTACCGCTAACACACATTCCAGTAACAAGAGCCAAAGTAAAAGCGGAGTTTACAAGATATTTTCCAAATTCAGATTTGGATGCATAATTAGCATCAAAATGTATTGGATGTGTATTCATAGTTAAATTTGTAAACCAAATATTGTCAGCCTCAGTTACAGTTCTACCTGGCCAATGTTCATAAACATCACCTACCTGAAAGTCTTCAAAGTATCTACCTGGATCCTCCCTATATCTTTGTGGTCCTATTTTCCTGATTCCATAGGCGTTTTCATCCATTTAATCCTCCCTCGATAAAATCGATCTAGCAACAGCCAAAACAGGTGCATCTACCATTTTACCTTGATATTTAAATGCTCCTGTACCAGCAGTTTTAGCTTCCTCCAGAACACCCTTAGCCCACTCAAGTTCAGTTTTTGTTGGCCTGTAAGCATCATGAATAGGTTTTATTTGATCAGGGTGAATGGCAAATCTACCCGAAAATCCCATTGACTTAATATATTGTGTCTCTTCTCGACAACCATCTGGATCTCTAAAATCCAACCAAACTCCATCAAGAGCTAAAGTATCATATAAGGCTGCTGCATTTATAATTTTTCCTCTTCCATAGGCCAAACTTGGTTTGCCCATATCACCTCCTGTTGAAGCACAATAATCCGCAGAACCAAACCCAATTCCAGAAAACTCTATTTCAGAACAATCCCATTGCTCAACAGTTGCTATTCCCTTAGGAGTTTCTATTTGAGGTAATATTAATATTTTTTTACCCAAATCTTTTAAAAAAGTTCTGCATTCATCTGCTGATTCTATTTTGGGGATTGCAATCGAATATGGAAGAGATGACAAAGACTTTAACATCTTTAAATCTTGCTTATATTCATCAGTATCTAAAGCATTAATACGCAACAAAAATTTGTCTGGTTCACCGTTATAGTTGCTATTAGCAAGCTCTGCAAAGTTGGTTCTACCAATATCCTTTTTATCATGAGCAAGGCCATCTTCTAAATCAAAGATTACCTTGTCAGCACCTGATCCTATTGCTTTTGGTAGCCTTTCTATTTTATCCGTTGGTAAAAATAAAATACTTCTCAAAGTTTTCTCCTATATGTTTTATTTCGCTTAGGAGCCAAATTCAGCTCTAATCAATTTGCCGTGTTCATCTAATTCAGGCATCTTATTTACCTTTGGAAGGTAATTATCATGTATAGCACCTGGGCCAAGAACTTTAACCATCCCTTTTTTAGTATCAACTTCCAAAAAGTTATTCTGTGGATGGTTTTTAAGTTGTTCCATATCTGAAATTCTTCCATAAGCTACACTTGCTTTTTCAAGCTTAGAAATCAGTTCTTCTCTCTCAAATTTCAAAAACTTATCTTGAATAATTTTCTCTGTTAACGTTCTATTAGATACTCTGTCAGAGTTCGTTTTAAATCTACTGTCATGAGCCATAGTCTCATCTTCAAGAACTATTTTACATAAATTTACCCATTCTCTATCATTTTGAATTGCTATTAAAATAGTAAGATTATCCTTACATGCAAATGCACCATAAGGAACAATTATAGGATGTGTCATCCCATTCCTTTTAGGTGTTTTTTGATTGTAAACATAACCAAGGTAAAAAGGATTCATCCAATCAGCCAGTGAATTGAACATTGAGACTGATATATGTCTTCCTTTTCCTGACACTCCCCGCTTGATTAAAGCTTGTAAAATAGCTTGGTAGGCTGTCATGCCGGCTGATATGTCACAAACTGAAGGGCCTACTTTTGCTCTGCCGTCAAAACCATCTTTGTCAGGGTGACCTGTAATGTCGATTACACCTGTTTCTGCTTGTATAAGCATATCATAAGCTTTTTGGTTCTTATATGGACCATCATCTCCAAAACCTGATATGGAACAAGTAATAAGGCGAGGATATTGATTTCTTAATTCTTTTAAATCTAAACCAAGACGCTCAAATGCTCCTGGTGCTAAATTTTGGATTAAAATATCCGCCTTAGATATAATATTTTTAAAAAGTATAAAATCTTTTTCATTTTTTAGGTCTAGTGAAACTGATTCTTTACCTCTATTCAACCAAACAAAATAAGCGCTGTTTCCAAGAGCGTTACTATCATAGTTTCTGGCAAAATCTCCCTCTGGCCTTTCAATTTTAATAACTCGAGCACCTGCATCCGCTAATCTACACGAAGTATATGGTGCTGCCACAGCTTGCTCAACTGTTACTACTAACAATCCATCAAGGTCTTTGCTGGAATCTTGATTGCTCATTATTTTATTAAACAATCAACTAATGAGCTAACCTTATTTTCTTTAGAAGAATTAAGGATTTTTGAAATTTCATCAGATTTTGGTTTTGACAATAAAGAAGAAGATTTATTGACTATCTTTGTTTCCAAAACATTTTTTTCAATTTCATCAGATAAATCGTGATTATTTTTAATATTACTTGATCCATCTTTGATTGAAATTTTTGACTGGGTGTTTGAAAGTGCCTCATTAGGAATAACCCTTACCTTATCCCTCATCTTCTGCATATTTTCATCAAAACAAATTTCATCATTATAAGTGTCTAAATTAGATGTATCTTTTCCATAAATAGACATTGCTGCTGTTAGTTTATAAGAAAACTTGGACTCCAAACCAGTTTTGGGTTCTTCAATGTTACAAACTTTTAACCAAGAGGGATTTGTTTCTATCTCAATTTCTTCAATTGTTTCTGGATTAAAGTTATTTTCTTGTTTTAATTCGTCTAAAGCTTCTAAGAATGAGTGTAAGCCATGACAACACGCATGAAATTTATATTTAATCTCTGGAAACAAAAAATCATCCCCTAAGTTTTCAATTGCTCTAGGCGGTATTTTTTTATCCCAACCATGGGTTTGGAAAAAACCCTGATCACATTCAATGCCATCTTCTCTAGAAATAAAACCTAACTTAGATAGTTTAGCGGCCTCGATACCGTTAGAAGCCGCCATACCTGCATGATAAGGTTTACCCATAGTTCCAAATTGAGACTTTATTCCTGATGCTCTAGTTGAAACTATTCCAAGAGCATTTATTGTTTGGTCTTCATTCAAACCTAGTAATTTTGAAGCAACAATAGTTGATCCAAATGATCCACTTGTAGCTGTTTGATGAAATCCGGCATTGTAGTGTGAATAACCTAGGATATGTCCTATTCGCGTAGAAACCTCTACCCCAGTCATATAAGCTAATAACAATTCCTCTATTGAAGAGTTTAATTCTTCACCAAGTGCCAAAGCAGTTGGAAGAGCACTAGATGTTGGATGGCCTACAAAAAGAAAATGTGTGTCATCATAATCTAATGCATGACCAGTAGCCCCATTAGCTAAAGCAGCTCCTCTAGCAGATACATTATGACCTGAAGTAATGACCCTAGCTTGATTCACTCCATTTTCTTCTTTAACCATTTCTGCAACAATTTTAGAAACTGGCTCTGTTTTCCCAGCATAAGCCACACCACACCAGTCCAGTATTGACATTTTCCCAAAAAACTTCATTTCGTCATTGAAACTGTCTAGTTTAGTATTATACCCGTAGCTACCAAATAATTTTGTTATTGATGTCATCTTTCCCTCTATTTATTCAAAAAAAGCTTCTGCTTGCATTGTCATCCCTGTCCCCTTAACAGCACCCCAACAACTAACACTACCGTCTGTATTTTCTTTAGCACCAATTATGTAATCGCTGTTAGCAAAGACTGGTGCCATAACTTTATGATTAAAAGACGTAACTGATTTACCTTTTAATTTTTCGGCTGCTCTAAGTAAAAAAGTTGCTTGTAATGGACCATGAACTATTAAATCAGGATAATTTTCTTCATTCTTTGTGTAAGGATAATCATAATGAATTCTATGCCCAACAAAACCAATTGCTGAGTAACGAAAAAGAATAGTTGGATGCATGAAAATTGTTTCTGTAAAATCTGCATCATCAGGTATTGTGTCAGAAACTCCTGAACCTCCACCAGCTTTACTAACATCTCTGTAAACAATATTATGAAGTTCATGAAGACGAACTTCATCTTCAACTATATATTCATATTCCGCAGTTACAAAACATAATTGCCCTGTCCTGCCTTCTTTTAATTTGATATCAGCAACCTTAGACTTTTTTACAACTATATCCCCAACTCTTAGAGGTTTTTTTACTTTGATTTGACTACCAGCCCACATTCTTCTAGGTAGGGGAACCGGTGGAAGAAAATCGCCTCGCGCTGGATGAGAATCAACGCCAAGCTCATCATTTTTTTTCAAATTCCAACCCAACATCCAATGTATACCTGTTGTAACAACCTCCCCAATTGCTGGATTGCCTGGATCAATATTTAATGTGGCTCTGTACCTTTGCTCAACAATTGGAGTAATGTAATCAGTTACCATTTCTGTGTTGCCTAGCCACTTATTTAAATGATTAATATCTAACGCTTCATTATCCATTTTCTGAACCTTTAAAATTTATTATTAATTTGTTAACAATTATATAATATTAAACATACAAGATTTTCAATTAATAAAAATTTAATCTAAAAAGAAAAAAATGCCCTCTTTAATTTTATATATTGATGAAAACATCAAACAGAGTTTAGATCAAAACAATCTACAACCCATAGAAAAAACTATTATTGAAATTATTTTACATGAACTTGATGCAACAAAAGACAATTGTCAGATTACTTGGATTAAAACTAATATATTGACTTCAGATTATAAAATTTTTGGTGAAATGAAATTTCGTCAAAAAAAGAGTAGAAATAAAAACAAAAAAGAGAATTGTTTAAAAAAAATTGGCAATGTTTTACATAACTATTTTAAAGTATCTACAAGATTGCGAGCTTTTTCGATTGAAGATGCTTCTATAACTTCTTTAGACATTAAAAAATGAAATAATCATTAGTAAAGATAATGAAAGGATAAAAATGAGCAAAGGTATTGTAATAACAAATGTTGATGAAAGAGGCGTTGCTGAAGTTATTTTAAACCGACCTGAAAGAAACAATGCGTATAATGGAGAAATGATTTCAGAACTTATTAAGAGTTTTACAGCACTTAATGAAGATCAAGATGTGAGAGTTGTATTGCTAAGAGGAAATGGGAAACATTTCCAAGGTGGCGCTGATTTAGAATGGCTCAAAGAAATTGGTAAATTAGATCAAGAAGAGAACATTGAAGTCTCCAAAAGAACAGCAAGTGCTATTAAAGGCTTAATTGAGTTTCCTAAGCCAACAATAGCTATGATACATGGAGGATGTTTTGGAGGAGGCACAGGAATAGCGGCTGCAGCTGACATTGTTATTGCAAGTGAAGATGCAATTTTTTCAATTGCCGAGGCAAAATGGGGTGTCATGGCTGGTATTATTATTCCTCACCTAAATGCAAGTATCGGAGTTAGAAATGTTAGAAGATATGCTTTAACATGTGAACGCTTTGATGCCAGACAAGCAAAAGATATGGGTTTAGTTCATGAAATCTGCAAAACTGGGGAACTTGAGCAAACCGTTAAGCCAATAATTGAAAATTTACTTTTATGCGCACCCATTGCTTTAGAAATGACAAAAAAAAGAAGTCTGATAGAAAGTGATCTTATTTTATCTAATGAAAAATTTAATGAACTGGTTTTAGAACATTCCCAAAAGAGAATGACAGAAGAAGCTGCTGAAGGTTTGAATAGTTTTCTTGAAAAAAGAACTGCTTCTTGGTACCAGAAATAACTCTTTAAAAAGGAAAAAACATGCCCGCTTTAGTTACTAATTCAAAAATTTGGGGTGAAATGTTTGGTACAAAAGAGATGCATTATGTATTTTCAGATGAAAGAACAATTCAATTATATTTAGATGTAGAAGCTGCGCTTGCAAGATCACAATCAAAATTAGGAATAATTCCTAAAGAGGCTGGCGAAAAAATAACGGAAGCATCCAAGCTAAATTTTATTGATTGGAATAAATTAGAAAAAAGAACTTCAATAGTTGGTTATCCTATTCTTCCTGTAGTAGAACAATTAAGTAGTTCTGTCAAAGATGGTTATGGACAATTTTGTCATTGGGGGGCAACAACCCAGGACATCATGGATACAGCAGATGTCCTCCAAATAAGAAATGGTTTGCAGTTACTAGAATCAGATTTAAGAGCTATAGCTGACGCACTGGTTAAAATTGTTAATGAACATATAACAACTCCAATGGCCGGCAGAACTCACTTACAACATGCTTTACCAGTATCTTTTGGTTATAAAGCATCAACATGGTTATCAGGAATAGACAGACACATCAAAAGGCTTGAAGAAATAAAATCTCGATCTTTTAATTTATCTTTCTTTGGGGCTGCAGGAACATTGGCATCACTTGGTGAAGAAAATGGATTAAAAACACAGGTTGCTTTGGCAAAAGAATTAGACCTCAATGTTCCTGAAGTCAGTTGGCATTCAATAAGAGATAATTTTTGTGAAGTAACTGGCTGGCTTGCAATTGTAGGGGCATCTTTAGGTAAAATTGCCTATGATATAATGCTGATGATGCAAACCGAAATTCAAGAAGTTGCAGAACCATTCCTTCATGGAAGAGGGTCATCATCAACTATGCCACAAAAAAGAAATCCTATTTCTTCTGAGATCATGTTGGCTTGTTCTAAATTACTAAGAGAGCATCACTCATCTATGCTTGATGCAATGGTGCTAGATCATGAAAGAGCAACAGGTCAATGGCATGTAGAGTGGAATGCTCTTCCTAGTAGCTTTATAATTGCTTCTTCATCTCTTAGATCTGCCAAATTATTGCTTGAGGGACTGGAAATTTCTCCTGAAAACATGAAAAAGAATATAGACAAGACCAATGGCTTAATAGTAGCAGAAGCAGTAATGATGGCGTTAGCGCCACATATTGGAAGACAATTCGCACACGATATAGTCTATGATTGTTGTCGAAAGACTATTAAAAATAAAATATCTTTTGTTGATGCACTTCTTTTAGAAAAACAAATTTCTGATGTTTTTTCCAAAGCTGATCTGTTGAAAATTGTTGACCCAAGCAACTATCTTGGCGCCGCACCCACTATGGCATATAACTTACTTAAAAACAGGTAAGTGTAAAATGAAACAATCTATGACAAAAAAAAGCCTGACTGATTTCTTGGAAAGAGAATTTCCTCAAGTAAGTCAGAGTTTTAATATACTAGACATATCTGAGAATAATTTTTCAATGTCATTGAAAATTACTGATGAACATTTAAGACCTGGCGGAACTGTATCAGGGCCAACCATGTTTCTATTAGCTGATGTTACTTTTTACCTTGCCACGTTAAATATGATCGGACTTAAAAGTCTTACTGTAACAACTAATTGTTCAATTAATTTTCTAAGAAAGCCAAACCAAAAGGATTTGATAAGTAAGGCAAGAATATTGAAGTTAGGGAAAACGTTAAGCGTCGGTGATGTTTTAATATATTCCCAAGGAATCAATGAACCCGTGGCCCATGCCTCACTAACCTATTCAATACCTCCTAATTAATGTTTTATATTCTTTCTTTGTGCCACATTAAATGGTCTGACATAAATGTGGATATAAAGAAATATGAATGATCGTATCCACTTTGCATCCTAAGTTTTAAATTTATTTGAGATTTCCTACATACATCTTCTAAAAGCCACGGTCTCAATCCTTCATTCAAAAAACTATCTGCCTCGCCTTGGTCAACTAAAATTTCTGGAAAATAAAAACCATCCCTGACTAAAGCTACGCTATCATACTTTTCCCAATCTTTTTTATTTGGCCCAATGTATTTTTTAAAAGCTTCACTGGACCAAGTAGCTGTAGAAGGTTCAACAATTGGAGCAAACGCAGAACAACTTTTATAATTTTTTGGATTTCTTAAAGCAATTATCAAAGCTCCATGCCCTCCCATTGAGTGTCCAAAAATACTCTGCCTACTCATATCAAAATCAAAGTTGTTACCAACAAGTTCAGGCAATTCATCTTTAATGTAACTATACATATTATAGTTTTTATTGTATGGCTCTATAGTAGCATCTAAATAAAAACCTGCTCCAGAACCAAACTGCCAATTATCTTTTTCATCAGGCACTTTATCCCCCCTTGGGCTAGTGTCTGGGCAAATAATGGCTATGCCTAACTCAGCAGCCTTTTTTCTATACTCCCCTTTCTCCATCACATTTAAATGAGAACATGTTAACCCAGAAAGATACCATAAAACAGGAGGATTCTTTATATTAGGAGGAGTAAAAACAGCAAAAGTCATTTCACAATTATTTACAACTGATGCATGACTATAAACCGATTGTATTCCACCAAATGAAAAAGATGATGACAATTTTTTCATCAGTAAACAACTACAGATCTTATAGATTCACCTGCGTGCATAAGATCAAAACCTTTGTTTATATCTTCCAACTCTAACGTGTGTGTAATCATTGGATCAATATCGATTTTTCCTTGCAGATACCAGTCTACAATTTTAGGAACATCAGTTCTACCTCGTGCACCACCAAAAGCTGTACCTTTCCAACTTCTTCCAGTAACTAACTGGAAAGGCCTTGTCTTGATTTCCTGTCCTGCACCAGCAACACCTATAATTATACTCTCACCCCAACCTTTGTGCGCACATTCTAAGGCCTGCCTCATTACATCCACGTTACCAATACATTCAAATGAATAATCGGCACCACCACCAGTTAACTCAACTAGGTGGTTTACTAAATCTCCTTTAATCTCACTCGGATTAACAAAATGTGTCATACCAAATTTTCTACCCCAGGCTTCTTTCTTGTTATTCATGTCAACACCAACAATCATATTAGCACCAACCATTCTGAGACCTTGAATTACATTGAGACCTATACCGCCAAGTCCAAACACAACTGCATTACAACCTACAGAAGCTTTTGCAGTATTAATTACAGCACCTATACCTGTTGTTACACCACAGCCAATATAACAGATTTTATCAAAAGGAGCTTTTTCATTAACTTTAGCGAGTGCAATTTCTGGGACAACTGTGTAATTTGAAAATGTCGATGTACCCATGTAATGTAAGATGGGCTTCCCATTTATTGAAAACCTACTCGTCCCATCTGGCATAACTCCTTTACCTTGAGTAGTCCTAATGGCCTGGCACAAATTAGTCTTAGGATGTAAACAATACTCACATTCCCTGCATTCAGGTGTGTATAAAGGAATAACATGATCCCCTTCTTTTAATGAAGTCACCCCTTTACCAATTTCTTTTACTATTCCTGCCCCTTCATGACCTAAGATAGCGGGGAAAAGGCCCTCTGGATCAGCTCCAGAAAGAGTGAATTCATCAGTATGACATATACCCGTTGCTTTGATTTCAACCAAAACTTCACCTGGACGGGGACCTTCTAAATCAACTTCCATAATTTCAAGTGGTTTGCCAGCTTCTACAGCGACTGCGGCTTTGGTTTTCATAATTCCCCCTTTATAATGATTTAGATACCTATCATGATTATGGTTTTATATCGATGACTTGCAAGAATTTTTAGTATATATAATTATACTCGCCATTTTTAATTTAGGAGTTGTTATATGAGCTTTGTTGAAACCGAAATACATGGACAAATTTTAACTATAAGACTTAACCGTCCCGAAAGACTAAACGCATTAAGCACTGTTATAAGAAATGGTATGGCAGAGGCGTTTAATAGGTTTCATGAAGACAATGACCTAGAAGTGGCCATCTTAACTGGAACCGGTAGAGGTTTTTGTGCTGGCGAGGATATGAAAGAATCAATAGATCGAGGCATACCTGGATCTCCAAAAGAATTTGTAGAAGAGAATTTAGTCGATCCGTTTCAAACTGGTGCCCTTCAGAAACCAGTTATAGCTGCAGTTAATGGTTTTGCCATGGGTGGCGGGTTTATGTTAGTGGAAAGAACTGATCTAAGAATAGCCGTGAAAGAGGCTATCTTCGAAATGTCTGAAGCTAAACGTTGGCTTCTTGGTGGATATAATCATGGTCATTATGGAAACCTTCCTCATCCTATTGCTACTGAAATGGCATTTGGATATAGAATATCAGCAGAAAGAATGCATCAGGTAGGCTTTATCAACCGTCTAGTAGACCCAGAAAACTTAATGTCAGAGGCGTATTCCATGGCAGAACATCTTCTTACATTACCCCCAGCTGCCAGAGTTAATACACTTTATATGATGAAACATATGGCTCCAAAAATTAGCCCTAATATTGCAGCATTAGCTGAAAAATTACACCTCCATGGAGATACTGAGGACAGGATGGAAAGCAGAAGAGCTTTTGCAGAAAAAAGAAAGCCTAACTTCAAAGGTTGGTTAAATCCTGAGGACAGATATAATATGCCTAAACTTGAAGAAAATTAGAGGTAAAAGATGGATTTAAATAATGGAGCCCTTTCAGGCCTTAAAATAGTTGCGTGCTCGACAGCTCAAGCTGGAACCGTTCCTTACATGCTTATGGCTGATCTTGGTGCAGAAGTTATAAAAATCGAGACGCCTGGAAAAGGTGATATGAACAGAGGATCAGGTTATTTGATGGGATCAACTGGGTCGTTCTTTGAAACAAATAATAGAGGAGTTAAAAGTTTAACACTTAACCTTAAATCAGAAAAAGGACAAAAAATACTCCATGATTTAATCAAGGATGCTGATATTTTTGGACAAAACTTTAGGCCAGGCGTAGCTGAAAAACTAAACTTTGACTATGATACTTTAAGCAAAATTAACCCTAAAATAGTTTATGCTTCTGTTTCTGCATATGGACCTGATGCACCGGATGGACATCTTCCAGGAACTGATGCAGTAGGGCAAGCCTTAAGCGGGATAGCTGAAGCTTATTCCATACCTGGTAACAATTTGAGAACTGGCGTTGCTTCAGTTGCTGATGAAACATGTGCTATTCTCACATTTGGAGGAATTTTAGCAGCTTACATAAATGCGCAAAAAACAGGGAAAGGTCAAAAACTAGAAACTTCTCTTGTCGGTAGCGCTTTTAGACTTCTAGGCTGGACAATGACAACAGCAATGTGGAGTAACAAACCGCCAATTACTGGAGCAAGAATCAATGGAACAAGAGAAAGACCAGGGATTGCTGCATGTTTTAATGATGTTGAAGGAAAACCTTTTGCAATGCAGCTTGATCCAAAAGATTGGCTAGAAGCTATGAAAGCTCTTAATTTTTTTGAAACATTGGAAAAAGAAAACTTAATTGATCTTGGCCTTGCATTTGAGTCAGAAGATAACAAGACTAAGATATTAAATAGATTAGCTGAATTATTTTCTACTAACAAAAGAGATTATTGGATATCAATTTTAAGAAAAGCTGACATGATTTCAACTCATGTAAATACCATGTTAGAAGCTTCTAATGACCCAAATATTAAAGAAAATAATTACGTGACTGAAGTTTGGTATCCTGAGCTTAATAAAAACATGAAAGTTCACGGGACCCCATGGAAGTTTTCTAAAACGCCTGCCAATATTAAAAGAGCTCCCAAACTTGGAGAACATAATAAAGAAATACTGTCCAACCTTGGGTACGATGACGGTCAAATCAAGGACTTAACTGAAGACAATATTATTTAATAAGTGACATCTCTTTTGTAAATTTTTTAAAATTTGCAACGTAATGTTTTGATGATCGTGTCATATTATCTATCATTTCTTGACTTAACTCTCTTACTGCTTTGGCTGGAGATCCAACAATTAAAGAACCGTCAGGAAACTCTTTGTTTTCTGTAACAAGAGCACCAGCACCCACCAAACAATTATTACCAATCTTTGCATTATTTAAAATGGTAGCACCCATCCCAATCAGAGAATTATTACCTATAGTGCACCCATGAATGATTGCATTATGTCCAATAGTACAGTTATCGCCAATAGTTACTGGACATCCTGGATCAACATGAATAATGGTATTTTCTTGAATATTCGTTTCTCTACCAATCTTAATGATGTCGTTATCTCCCCTTAAAACTGAACCAAACCAAATACCAACATCTTTGCCTAAGACAACATTACCAATTACATGAGCGTCTGGAGCCACCCAATAAAACTCTTCATCAGGTAATTGAGGATTTTTTTCACCTAAACTATAAATTGGCATTTGCTCTCCTTTATAAGAAATTTCTGTAACAAATTCATATTATATAATTTTTTCTTGTTGTTAATATATTTATTAATCAAACCAGGAGAATTTTTGATTTATTCCAAAGATTTGGAAGCATAAAATTGACACCTTTAAATTAGAAAAATACAGTATCTTGGGTGAAAGAATTTATAATCAATATAATTAGGTAGATATTATGAAATTAATTAATAGCAACAAAAGCTTAGGTGGAGAAATTATTGGGTTGGATATTAGTAAAAAATTAACACAAGATCAAATTAATTTTATAAATGAGTGCTGGGATGAAAGGCTTGTTTTAGTTTTTAAAAAGCAAAATCTAGATGATCATAAATTAATAAATTTTAGTAAATACTTTGGCGAACTTGACCCTCCGGGACCTAACCCATATGGCATAACTTTTTTGCCAGAATTTCCTGAAATTAATGTCATTTCCAATGTTAAAAATAATCAAGGTACCCCTATTGGTAATTTAGGAGACGGAGAAGCCGTATGGCATGCGGACATGACTTATTTAGAACTCCCTCCAAAAGCAGGAATACTTTATGCACTTGAAGTTCCTAAAAACCAAGGTAATACGCACTTTGCCAATATGGCTTTAGCCTACAGTGAGTTGCCTGATAAACTTAAAAAACAAATTCACGGCAAAATCTTAATACATGATTCTGCTCATAATAGTGCTGGTATGCTAAGAAAAGGTTATTCAGAAACCAATGATCCCTCAAATACTCCTGGGGCTAGGCACCCAATAGTAATCACAGACAAAAGTACTAATAAGAAACTCTTGTTTCTTGGAAGGAGGCCTCATGCTTATTTATTAGGTCTGGAGCTTAAAGAGAGTGAAGATTTATTAAATGAGATATGGGCACATGCTACACATGAAAGATTTACTTGGACACAATACTGGGAAAAAGGAGACTTGCTAATGTGGAAAAATTTAAACGTACTCCATAAAAGAGATGCTTTTGATCCAAAAACAAGAAGAATAATGCACAGAACACAAATTAAAGGTGAAGTAAAAATTTCAGCATAGCTAGTTATGTTTGACAAAAATTAATTGATGTATTGATTTAATTATAATTAAGTAGCAGACTAAATTGTATATTTTAATTGGGGGAGATCTTTATGAAAGAGTTTAAAAATTATTTAAGAAGAAATATTGTGAAGACTGGCTTAGGTGCTGTTGCAATAGCTGGAATAAGTACATTTAGTTTAGTGTCTACAGCCATTGCAGATAAATATCCTAACAAGCCTATAGAATTAGTTATCCATGCCAAGTATGGTGGGGGGACAGATACTACTGCTAGAATGGTATCAATTAGAACAAGACGTAATTTAGGAACAGATATTTCTATCGTTGCTAAACGAGGAGGTTCAGGCGCAAAAGCTCAAAACTATGTTTTAACAAAACCTGCAGACGGTTATACAATTATGGCATTAACACAATCTCATCTTTATACAATGGCTAGAGGTAAATCCAATATGAAGATTAATGACATTGTTGGTGTTGCTAGAGCAATGGATGATCCAACATTCATTACTGTGTCAGGCAAAGGAAAATTCAACTCATTAGAAGAACTTGTTGCAGCTTCTAAAAAAGCACCATTAAACTGGGGAGTTGCTCAAATAGGAGGAACTGAGCACATTGGATTAGCACAATTTGCAAAAGAAGCTGGCATTAAATTTAAAGTTGTACCTTTTGGTTCAGGTGCTCAAATGGTTCAAGCGCTAATGGCAGGTAAAATAGATGCTACTTTACCAAATGTGAGTGAAGCGGCAAATCAAGTTGCGGATGGTAGCTTTAGAGCACTTGCGGTTATGGCAGAAAATAGACTTAAAGATTATCCAAATGTTCCTACCACTTTTGAAAAAGGAATTAAGGCAAAATGCTCAACAACCAGAGGATATGCTGTTTTAGCTTCCACACCACAACCAATTATTGATCAAATTTCAAAAGCCATGGTTAAGGCTATGAAACACGAGGTTTTTGCTTCTTATCTTGCCGGAGCTGGATTAACTGTTGATAGTAGCGTTGCTGGAACAAAAATATGGGATGAACAACTTAAAGAGGAATATAAAGTTGCCGCATCTGCTCTCAAAGAACTTGGTTTAGTTAAATAAATTAAAATCAAAGGCATTTTCATAAAATGAAAAATCAAAAAAATGCACCCAAAGGGTTGGGTGCATTACTAAATAAAAACGATACAATCATCGCAATTTTATTAACTTTGATAATCGCTTTTCTATGGTTCGAAACAACAAAATTTGAAAAAGTTCCAGCCTTGTTTTCAAATAATATTCCACCAGAAATGTTCCCTCAAATATTACTTATAATAATTTTGGGAATGGTCTTAATAATTCCATTTGAACATATTTTCTTAAAAAGAAATGGCAAAAATATAGACTCTTCGAGAAAAACTCGAGTTGCAAACTCTACTATTGGGACGATGATGATTTTATCGATTATCATAGCCTCCTCACAAATTTTGGGTGCAGCTCTTACAATCATTGCGGTTAGTATTTTGTTACCAATTTATTGGGGTGAAAGAAGGTTAAAGGTATTAATACCCTATGTGGTTGGTTTTCCATTATTTGTAATAGTATTGTTTAACATAATTTTAGGTGTTCATTTTGAACCTGGGTTATTAGATCTTATAAAGAGTTAATGAGGATTAAAATTTGGAAGATATAGTAAAAGGTATTGGATTATTATTAGAATTTCAGAACATACTTTTAATTTTATCAGGTGTTTTAATAGGTGTTTTAGTTGGAGCTTTACCAGGTTTAAGCTCTCCAATGGCAATTGCACTTCTTATTCCTTTTACAATTTCTTTAGATCCTGTTGCAGCTATAGCTATGATGGCAGCATTATACTGTGCTGGAACTTTTGGAGGCTCTATTACAGCTATATTAATAAATGCTCCAGGAGCACCACCAGCAGTCGCTACTGCTTTAGATGGGTATCCAATGGCAAAAAATGGGGAACCTGGAAGAGCATTAGGACTTGCAGCAGTATCAAGTGTTTTTGGTGGGGTTTTTAGTTTAATAGTTTTTATTTTTGCAGCTCCATTATTAGCAAAATTAGCGTTGGAATTTGGGCCAGCTGAATATTTTGGGCTCGCTGTTTTTGCGTTGTCTATGCTTGCTTCAATGAGTGGCAAATCATCTTTGAGGAATCTTATATCTGGATTAGTTGGTGTTTTAATTGGTACAATAGGAATTCATTTAACAACTGGTGTTGAAAGATTTACTTTTGATATTCCAGATCTTGAAGAAGGAATTCATTTTGTTCCAGTTCTAATAGGTTTGTTTGCTGTTAGTGAATTGTTTAAACAATCTGAAAAATTAAATGCTGTTGTTGAGCGTATTCAAGCCAAAGCTCTAAGGCTTCCATCATTATTAGAATTGAAAAAACTAAAATATACAATTCTTAGATCATCAGGTATTGGAACTTTTATTGGAATACTTCCCGCAGAAGGTTCTACTGTGGCAGCAATAATTGGATATAATGAAGCAAGAAGATGGTCTAAGGAAAAGGATAAGTTTGGAAAAGGTTCTCCTGAAGGTATTGTAGGACCTGAAGCGGCTAATAACGCTGCTGCAGGTGGAGCTATGGTACCAACATTAGCCTTAGGAATACCTGGAAGTGGTTCCACCGCTCTAATCCTGGCAGCGTTAATTATGCATGGGTTTAGACCTGGTCCATATCTAATTAGTGAAACTCCTGAATTTGTATATGCAATTTTTGGCGCAATGCTAATTGCCAACCTAGGGTTTTTATTCATTGGCTTAGTTGGAGCTAAATTTTTCTCATTAGTAGCTTTTATTCCAAAGAAATTATTGTGGCCAGCTGTATTTATTTTTTCAATGATTGGATCTTACTCTTTTGCATCATCAATGTTTGATGTCTGGGTAATGCTTGCGGCTGGTCTAGTAGGATACTTTATGGATAGACATGGCTTCTCGGCAGCTCCTTTAGTAATGGGTTTGATCTTAGGAAAATTAGTTGAAGAAAGCTTCTCTCAATCGATGATTATTCATGATAATAATTTCTTTGCCTTGTTGGAAAGTCCAGTAGTGCTCCTGTTTTTTGTATTAACCTTTTTAAGTTTATCATCTCCATTTTGGACAAAGTTTTTTTCAAAAAAATAATTAAAAAGATTATTATCTATGATAAAAAATGACAATACTTCAATTGCAGAAAATTTTGCCAAGTGGGTATTTAATCTGAAACACAAAGATATTCCTGAAGAAGTTCGGAATAAATTACAAATTATTGTAATGGATTCTATTGGCCTTATGGCTTCAGCCAAAAAAGAACCCTATATTATTAGTTTAATTGATGCTCTACAAGAAAATGGAAACTGCACTTTGATTGGCCATAACAGAGAAACATCACCTTTTAATGCTGCAATCATAAATGGTACGGCTGTTCATGGTGAAGATTTTGATGATACGTTTGAAGGGACTCCCGTGCATGTTGGAGCGGTAATGGTTCCTGCAATGCTATCTGCAGCTCAAAGTAAAAATATTTCTGGTGAAGATTTTCTGAAAGGTTTAGTTGTTGGCTCGGAACTTATTTGTAGGTTAGCTCTAGTTGCACCAACAGCTGTTCATAGACAAGGTTTTCACCCCACTGCCATTTTTGGAGCTTTTGGGTCATCTATTGGAATCTCTTCAGTAATTGGAAATAATATAAAGGAAATGAGTTCAGCTCTTGGTATAGTAGGTAGTATGGCTTCAGGTATAATAGAGTATTTGGCAGAAGGTACTTCAACAAAACGTCTTCATCCTGGCTGGGCAGCTGGCTGTGGGTGGCAATCTGCTAATATTGCAAAGTCAGGATTTATTGGGCCAAGGACAGTTTTTGAAGGAACCCATGGTGTCTTCAATAGTTTTGCAAAAAATAGTATTATTCCCGATTTTAGCCATATTACTGATCAATTAGGAAGCCGATGGGAGTCTAAAAACTTAGCTATAAAGCCTTATGCTTGCGGAACTATGGCTCAACCATTTATCGATTGTGCAATTAAAATAAGAGATAAAATTACTAATATTGAGGAAATTGACAAAATTGTTGCCCAAGTAGGTGAAGGAACAGTTCATAGATTATGGGAGCCGTTAAAAGAAAAACAAAAGCCTTCATCTCCGTACGGTGCAAAATTTTCAGTCCCATATTGTATAGCTGTTGGTATTATTGATGGAGAAGCAGGCTTAAGGCAATTTACTGATAGTCGATTGAAAGATTCAGAACTGATTAAATTAACATCTAAAATTAGTTATGAAATAAACCCCAAAGATGAGTACCCAAAAAATTATAGTGGTAATATCAAAGTTTTCAAAAAAAATGGTGAAATTCTATCTGCTAACCAGCCATCTTTAAGGGGAGGAAAAAAGGATCCTTTGAGTATTACAGAAGTTTACCAAAAATTTGAGGCAAACCTAAATTTTGCAGGAATTAAAAAAAATGAAATCAAAAAACTCAGTATTTTTGTAGAAAATATATTTAAAGAGAAAAACTTAAAAAAATTATCTGAAATAAATTTTATTTAATGTAGTTTATTACACCCTTTACCTAATAATAAATCAAAAAACCGTTTCCATTTTTTTCTATAATCACTTCTATTTACAACCCAATCAACATGATCTGAGAGGTTTTTTGAAGGATCAATTTTTATACCCCATAAACCATCCACTTCGTTAGGAACTGCAGAGTACCTAACGTCAGTAATAATGTTATTTGAGTTGCCAAGACCTAAATAACCTTGTGAGAACCAATCAAATCTTTTTATATCTAAGTATTGCTGACTTTTAATATTTAAATTATTAAAATCACTATACACATTAAGTTTCTTAATCTTAGTTCCTTCACAAAATTGTTCCGTTTCAAACAACCTTACTGCATCAACATAATAAAAACCGTCATATTCATAGATTGACTTCCAAAGGAATAAATTTCCTAAACTTGGCTTAATTGTTAATCTATTACTTTCATGATCTCGCATTGAAGCAATAGATTTACCAACAATTTCGGCTCTGTTTGCTTGGATAAAACCAAAACCCAAATAAACGAATATGTAAGTTATACCTATGAAGGGAAAAATTTTATTTTTTTTAAATATTGTTATTAAAATTAAAAACAAAACTGGAATAGTTAAAAATGGATCTACTACCGAAATATTATTCCAAGAAACTCTTTCATCAGAAAATGGCCAGAAAAGCTGCGTTCCATAACTAGTACAAGCATCCAATAAACCATGAGTAGCGTAACCAACAAAACAAATAATATAACTTTCAACCCAACTAAAATATTTTTTAAAAAATAACCTTGAAAGTAAAGTTACAAGTAACGCTCCTATTGGAATAAAAACCAATGAGTGAGTAAATTGTCTATGAAACTCTAACTTTAATAAAGGATCTGTTCCTGATCTAATAAATATATCTATATCTGGAGCCAAACCCGCAATACAGCCTAAAATTGAACCTGCTAATAGTTTTTTTTTATTCGAAATTGTTTGAGCAAAAATCGCTCCAAACGCACCTTGACTTACAGGATCCATATAACAAAACCTTAGGTTAAAATAATTTTATATAGTAAGAATTCTTGACTGCTTACAGCTTTATCTTTTAACATATTAATTAAATTTGCGGGAACAAAAATGAACCATATAAAAACAAATACTAAAGAATATGACGCAATTATTGTTGGTGCCGGTTTTTCAGGGTTGTACCAATTAATATGCTTAAGAGATCAACTTAATCTAAAATGTTTAGTACTCGAAACCGGAGATGATGTAGGCGGAACTTGGTACTGGAACCGTTATCCTGGAGCAAGATGTGACACAGAAAGTCATGCGTATTCTTACTATTTTTCTGATGATTTATTAAAAGAATGGACTTGGACTGAGAGATACCCAGGTCATGCAGAAATAAGAAAATATATGAACTTTGTTGCTGATAAATTTAATCTAAAAAAAGATATTTCATTTAAGCAAAAAGTCACTAGTGCTAAGTTTGTTGAATCAACTAACAGTTGGGAGATTATCACTAATAATAGTAATAATTATAAATCAAAATTTTTAATTGCTGCAGTTGGCTGTTTATCAAATACAAATACTCCAAACATTAAAGGATTAAATGATTTTAATGGTCAATATTATCACACTGGAAACTGGCCGCAAAATGGTGTGAATTTTCAAAATAAAAAAGTAGGTCAAATTGGAACCGGTTCAACAGGAATACAGGCCGTTCCTGTTATTGCAGCTGAAGCCCAACACTTAACAGTTTTTCAAAGAACGGCTAATTACAGTATCCCAGCCAGAAATAAACCCTTGACTGACCAGTTTAAAAAACATGTTAGAGAAAATTTTAACTTTTATAAAGAGCTTATCAAAAAAACACCTAATGGACATCCATTCGAAATATCGGAAAGACTAGTTTCTGATGTTACAGAAAAAGAAATGAATGAAATTTACGAGAAAGCTTGGGAGAAAGGTGGGTTGCAATTTCGAGCAACATTTAATGACTTAATAACTAATCTTGAAGCTAACAAAACAGCTTCTGATTTCATCAAAAATAAAATTATTCAAACAGTAAAAAACAAAAAATTTGCTAAAATTTTATCAGATATTGATCACCCCTATGCTGGTAAAAGGCCACCAATAGATAGTCATTATTTCGAAGCCTACAATAGAGACAATATTGATCTTGTAGATTTAAAAGCTGATCCAATTGAGCATGTAGATAAAAATGGTATCAAAACCCTTAAGAATTATTTTGACTTAGATATTATAGTTTTTGCTACAGGGTATGACGCCATGACTGGACCTCTTCTAAACATGAATGTTACTGGAAAAAATAACTTAACATTAAAAGAAGTCTGGGAAGAAGGTCCTAAAACATACTTGGGAATTCAAGTTCCAGGATTTCCTAATTTATTTACTGTTACCGGACCTGGAAGCCCATCTGTTTTAACAAACATGCCTATGGCCATTGAACAACATGTTGAATGGATAAGAGATTGTATTCAATTCATGCTTCAAAAAAATTACAATACTATAGAAGCAAGTAAAAAAGATTCTGAAAAATGGGGAGAAGAAGTTAACAAAGTTGCTAATAGGACATTACTACCTACTGTCAAACACTCATGGTATTTAGGCGCTAATATACCAGGAAAACCTCAAGTTTTTATGCCCTATGCTGGTGGTCTACCAAGGTACAGTGAGATTTGCGATGATATCAAAAAAGAAAATTACAAAGGTTTCATTTTAGCATAATAATTAAATATCTATATTTTGCTGCATCTTACTTATATTTGTTCTTATTTTTTTGATTCTTTCTTCAAGTATATTCTTCTTGGAAGATTGCTTAGAAGATAACTGATCCAGCAACAAGGACATTTCATTTGCTAATTCGCTACTTTGTTTGTTTGAATCAATAAGTCTTATTTGCGTTTTTCTTAAAAGAGCACCAAGTATGACATTTGATTTCATCATTTTCGTAAAATAAGATTTTTGAATTTTTTTCGCGACTAATTTTTGAGTGCAAACTCTTGCCGTCACAGTTCTTGGAATATTCAGCAAAATAGAGCTTTCACCAAATATTTCACCTGTTCCCAGTCTATTTAGTTTCAAGCCATCTGTGGTTTCTAAATTTACGTAGCCTTCTAAAATAAGATAAGCCTCTTTAGGTATGCTACCAGCCTTATATATAACTTCACCAGGTTCCCAAATTGCTGAATTACCATTATCTATCATTTAATATAATTCCTTGGAATTAGGTTTCATAATCTCAGCCGGTAGGAATAGATAGGGGTTCCATATAAAAAATATAACCATAAAAAACTAGATAACAATAAAACAGCAAGTAAGCCCACCATTTCTTAGGTTTAAACTTTTTACTTTCTTCATTAACAATATCCAATTCTTCTTTATAGTTTTTGTAATACCTGATCATAAAGTTTGATCTACCCACTAAAATCTCCATCTTAATTTTTTAAAGTTATAAATTTAAAAAAATCGTTTCTGCATCACCTTGAAGGAAAACATTAAATAAATAATTTTTTTTATCAATTTTTTTAGCTACCAAAGAACTTTCATCATTATGATTTTCTATAATGAATGATATTAGAGGATCATTTTTTAAATTATCATCATCAAAATATATTCTTGTATTAAGAGACATGTTAAGTCCTCTAGATGAGATAGATAACAAAATGTGAGGGCTCTGAAGTTTACCATCGAAATTCTTAACTGGACCAGGTTTTAAGGTAAAAAGACTAAACTTTTTTGTAATTTTATCAGGAACAAATCTTGCAAAACCAAAAACGTCAGAATATTTTCCATTCTCATCACTCTGCCATGTCTCTAATAAAACATCATCAAGAGCTTCTCCTTTCCCATCAAATATAGAGCCTGTTATTTTTATTAAATCTTCACTTTGTTTATTAGGAAAAGGATTTGTCCCAATATCACTATTGTAAATTCCTTCTATACCGACAGAATTTGGCATGCATCCAATGTGAAGGAAAGGTCCTGCCGTTTGAAATGGTGTCTCTTTATATACTTTATTTATATTCTCCATCTCAAAGACCCTCCTTTTTATTCTCAAAATATGTCTGGTTTGCACCCCTTAAAATAATATCAAATTTATAAGCTAGTATATTATGTGAACTTGATTTTGATGTATCTAGTAATCCAATTAAACTATTAATTGCTTTCTCATCTGGAATTGAATTTACCATTGGGCATAACTTAATTAGGGGATCACCTTCAAAGTACATTTGTGTGATTAACCTTTGCCCAAAACTTTTACCAAATATTGAAAAATGAATATGCATAGGCCTCCACTCTATTCCACGATTGGGATAAGGGTATGGTCCTGGTTGAATTGTTAAAAACTCATAATATCCATCTGATGCTGAAATATATCTTCCACAACCTGCAAAGTTGGGGTCTATAGGTGTGGGGGTTGTATCATTTGGATGTAAGTATTTACCAGAGGCATTGGCTTGCCATATCTCTATAAGAGCTCCTTCAATTGGATTTAAAAATTGATCTTTTAAGGTGCCATAAACAAGTATTTTATGACCTAATGGGCTATTATTATTTTTTGAAAAATTTAAGGTTAGATCATTATCATTTTTACCAAGAATATCGGTTGTAAAAACTGGTCCAGAAACTTCAGATAAAGTTGATGGGAAAGAAATTTTTTCTTTTGAAGGAGCTCTCAAAATACTTGATTTATAATCAGGGAAATTTATTCGAGGTTGAAAATTATAGTTTCTTTCAAGGAGTGATTTTTTTTTCATACAAATACCCAAACATCTAATTACTATTTATTAAATTAAAAAGGCAATCCCACATAATTTTCAGCTAAAACAGTTTGAGATGCAATCGAATTTTCTAGATACGCCAATTCAGAATCTTGTATACATTGATCAAAATCAGTTTGCTCTGGAAACTTATGAAAAGTTGTTGTCATCCACCAACTAAACCTTATAGCCTTCCAAACTCTTGACAAAGCAATTTGCGAGTAAAGTTTTAAATCATTGTCAATATTCAATAAATAATGTTTCTTCAATCCATTGTACAAATAATAAACATCTGAAACAGCTAAATTGAGGCCTTTAGCTCCTGTTGGAGGAACAATGTGTGCTGCGTCACCAACTAAGAATAATTTTTGCCAACTCATTGGTTCACAAACAAATGATCTTAAAGGAGCTATCGATTTTTCAATAGATTTACCCGTAATAAGAGTATCTGCTGCATGCGTAGGAAGGCGCTTTTTTAGCTCTTCCCAGAATTTCTTATCAGTCCAATTCTCTATTTTATCAGTTATCGGTGTTTGTATATAGTATCTACTTAAGTTGCTATTCCTCATAGAAGCTAAAGCAAAGCCATTCCCATGATTTGCATAAATTAACTCATCACTAACTGGCGGCGTTTCTGATAAAATGCCTAACCAACCAAATGGATAAACTTTCTCATAAATTTTAGTTAAATTTTGAGGAATAACTTGTCTACTTATACCATGGTAACCATCACAACCAGCTACAAAATCACATTTTATTTTATTTTCTACACCATCTTTTTTGAATGTAACAAAGGGGTTTTTTTGGTCTAAGTCTTGAGGCAACACATCATCAACATTATTGATAATATTGTTGTTTTCTTTTTCTATTTTTTCATACAAATCCTTAGTGACTTCGGTTTGGCCATATACAGTGACATGTTTATTAGTTAGTTTTTTAAGGTCTATTCTAAAACCATGGTTTTTAAATGATAATTGAATACCATCATGTACAAAACCTTCTTTATTTAATCTACCTGAAACACCAGCTTTTTGAAGCATTTTTGTTGTCCCACTTTCTAAAACACCTGCCCTGATTCTTCCAATCACGTGTGATTTAGATTGTTTTTCTAGAACAATGTTATCAATTCCATCTAAGGACAAAAATCTAGATAATAAGAGACCTGATGGACCACCTCCAATGATAACAACTTTGGTCCTCATCAATAATTTCCTTTAATAACTATATGGTTCATTTCAAATACATAACCAACAAAACAACACAGGAAATTATTTGTAATAAATTAATAAAAACAGATAATTTATGAAGTTTATTAAATTTAATTTCTTTAGATTCATCTTTGGCTTTATTAATCATTGGCATTAGTATTTGTTTTGAAAAAATAAAGCTTAAGGATATGAAAATGAAAAAAAACAATGATATTTTATCTTGTTTTAAAATAGATGTTAACAGACCCAAACAACTCAAAATAAAGCCAAACAAATAATATTTAGGGAAAAATATTCTTAAAAATTTAGACGATGCTTTTTCATCTAAAACTTTAAATACAGAAGTAGCAACAACGGCTGGAAAAAATATCATAAAGCTTAATATTGCTGCAGTTATTAATATTAACAACACCCACTCCTAAAAATAAATAATGAATTTTAAAATTTTGTCCCCTAAGTTATATGATAACACATACTTTGAATTGTTTTAATAAAAGAATAACTTGGAGATTAAGATGAATGAAAATAATATTTCCTACAAAGTGGAAAGTTTAATTTCTGAACAAGAAATACAAAAACGTATCTCCGAACTTTGTAAAGAAATTAATAAGTTTTATAGTAAAACTAATAAGCTACTAGTAGTTGGGTTATTAAGAGGTTCGTTTATATTCATTGCCGATTTAGTCCGAGAGTTACAAATCCCTGTAGAAGTTGATTTTATGACTGCCTCCAGTTATGGAAATTCTATGGAGTCTTCTCATAATATTAGAATACTTACTGACTTAAATACTGATATTAAAAATTTAGATGTATTATTAGTTGAGGACATAATTGATACAGGTCATACCCTTAATCAAGTGATTAAATTACTCAAAAACCGAAAACCAAAAAGTTTAGAAGTTTGCTGTTTACTTAATAAATTTTCTCGACGTGAAACAAATATAGAGAGCAAATGGATAGGCTTTGATATTCCCGATGAATTTGTTGTTGGATATGGGATTGACTATGCTCAAGATAATAGGCATTTACCTTTTATAGGAAAAGTAGTTAATCAATAGTTAAATTGATATAAAATTCTCCATCAATTCTATTATCCTATTTTTGTAAAATCTTCTAAATTGATTTCTGACGAATATTCTACTTCACACTCCCCTTCCAAACCAGAGACTGTCCCCCCCATTTCTCGAATATCTTGCCAAAATTGATTAGTCCAAGATGATCTCGTTTTATTTACATATTCTTTATTTTTAAAAACATGAAAAATCTCAATTGAGTTTTCTGTGACATTCATGAAACATCTTAAAATCATGCCTTCATTAAACATAGAAGCACTTTTACTTTTCAAAGCATTAAGTATAGCTTCTTTTGCAAGTTTATTTTGAAATTTAATTGATTTAGTTACAGCAAACATTTTTTCTCCATTAGATTATTGAAATCAAAAATTAAATTAAGTTAATTAAACTTTAGCTCCAAGGCCTAATAACAATTTTAATAGCATCATCAATTCTTTCTCTTGCATATTTTAAAGCTGTAGGAAGATCCTTTAAATTAAATGTATGAGTATGTACTAGTTTAGCATCAAACCTTTTCTCTTTCATAAACTCCATGGCTCTGTGTGTGGCGCTTTTGCCTTCACCTCTAATCCCAAACATATAAATATTATTTATAACCATATGCGGAATATTAATTTTAACTGGTTCATGAGGGAAAGCTGCAAGACAAATTTTACCCCCCCTATTAGTCATCATTATAGCATCATTCAGAGCTTGCTCAGTTCCTGCACATTCGACAACATAGTCTACTCCCTTTTTACCAACAATAGACTTGACTGCCTCGACTATATTCTTCTCAGTTTTTACATTTAAGGTGTGGTCTGCTCCAAGTTGTTTTCCTATTTCTAAACGACTGTCTCTAGTACCAATCAGTATAACAGGTCCTGCACCTAATGCCTTGGCAACAGCGACACCTAACAATCCGATTGGACCGGGTCCTATGACAACCAAACTTTCACCAGCTATTAACCCCCCTAATTCAGTAAGTCCATACATAGTTGTTCCTGCAGTTACAACTAAAGTAGCTTCTTCGTCAGACATTTCATTAGGCACTTTTATTAAGGTATTTATATTGTTAACTGCAAATTGCTTGAAACCACCATCTGTTGTAAAACCATTGGCTCGGTGTCCTTTATTAACATCACCATAATTAAGGCCATAATTGTGACAAGAAGTATACATGCCCATACGACACCTTTTACATTGCCCACATCCGGAGTGGATTTCTACAGTCACCCTATCACCAATATCAAACTCATCAACTGAAGGCCCTAAAGCAACAACAGTTCCCATATACTCATGTCCTGGAGTAAAATTCTTATTAAATGGTAATCCCCCTTCAATCAAAGCAGGAGGACCATGACTAATTACATCAAGATCTGTAGCACAAATCGCTACTGCATCAATTTTAACCAAAACTTCAGATTTTCCAGGCATCTCTACTGGTTTATCTATTAATAAAATTTCATTAGGATCCCCTAAAACCCAGGCTTTCATAGTTTCCGGGATAGGAAATTTAGTAGAGGTTTTTCCTGAAAATTCTTTTGACATAATTTAGCCTCACAAAACTTAATGAATCCATTTTATATATTATTTGTCAAATAAGTTTGTTTATTAAATAGGATGTTTTTTTATATATTCTCGCCAAGCGGTAAAAAGTCCTGCGCCAATGACTATGGTGACACCTACAACTATCATTAAATCAATGCTTTCTGAAAAAATTGTTACACCTATTATGGAACCAAAAACTAGCTGTAGATATGAAAATGGTTGAATAACTGAAGCCTCTGCAACCTGTAATGTTTTGACCATCATAAAATGTGAGCTAGCGCTTAACACACACATAATTAGAAGCCAGAGGAAATCTTCTTTTAGAATATTTTCCCAAATAAAAAAACTGATGATAGTCATTGTAACAGATCCTCCGATACCTGCCCAAAAAAAACTTGTAATGGCTTTGTCAATCCTGGAGACATAACGAGTAAGAATTAAGTATACCGCAAACATGATTGCCCCAACTAGAGCATATATAGCCCCTTCAGAAATCACATTGGTTGTTGGCCTTAATATGATTATAACACCAACAAAGCCGATAAAAATAGCTGTCCATCTTCGCCAACCAAACTTTTCACCTAGAAAAGGAACTGATAAACCGGCTACTATTAGAGGATAGCATGCTATAATTGCATGGGTTTCAACCAACCCTAATAATGTGAAAGTGTAAACTACCAAACAATTATTTAAAGATAAAATGAGACCTCTTGAAAATTGAGTAAATGGCTGTTTAGTGTACAAAATCTTTTGAAAGCTATCCTTAACAAACAAACAGGTTATTGCCATGACTATGGCAATAAACCAGTAGCGCATTGTAACCAAGGTAAACACATTATTGTTCTCTGCCAAATATCTTGAAACGCCATCCATGGTCGAAAACATAAAAGTTGTAACCACCATTAGACCAATTCCTAAAAGGACATTATTTTGCATTTAAAAAAAACTCTATTTTAGAAGTGAAGTGGCATTATATATCTTTAGTTAAAACTAACAATCAATAAAAAAATAGAGGCCAATGGCCTCTATATAATTTGGGGAAATTTTGTAATTTACTTTCTATAATATATTACGTCATCAAGTTAAAATGTTTAATTATTTAATAAATTATTCTGCAATTTAAAAATTTTGTTTATATGACTTTCTGCTTCATCATTTTGAAATTTATCAAAATCCTTTATAGGTGACCTGCAAAAATTAGTTGCAAAGATTTCTTCTTTTACCCTTAAGGTTTTATAAAATTTGATTGAAATATCAATATGCTGGTGAGCAAATGATAATGTTGGCAGCATTTCATAAAAAAGGTTTTTTGCTTCTTCAAATTTATTTGCAACAAAAAGATTATAAATCCTATTGTACAATATTTCCATCGTAGATGGAATGAAAGCATGAACACCCCTATGAAGAGCCTCCATCATTCCCATTATTGCCCAACCACCACTTAGATGTATTTCGTTATTTGTAGCTTCCAAAACTCTGGTATATTTTGGACCAGAGTTTAGTACTTCAATTTTTAACCCCTTAAATTTTTTGATTTTATTATACAACATTAAAATATCTTCATCTCTCATTCCATTGTCAGTCCACGACAAATCCTGAATCATCAGATATTTTGGACCCACTTCAGCAATTTGTTGAAAACACTCTAAAAGTTCATCCCCATAAACATTATCTGGAACTTGGCACAAAATCCATTCAGCTCCAGCTTCTTTTGCTAAAATAGATAAGGCAATTCTGTCTTTTTGCTCTTTTGCGCTACAGCTTACAATTGTAGGTATCCTATTTCCATTATATCTAATAGATTCCTTTATTATCAGTTTCTTTTCATTAATAGATAAACTTGAGTTTTCTCCAGCAACAGCCCCTACTAACATCCCAGCACACCCTGTGGAAATAGTATGATCAATTAGTTTTTTCAGACTGCATAAATCAATTTTATTATCTTTAGAAAAGGGCGTATGAAGACTAGGAATAATTCCTCTCATACTAGTAATAATGTTATTTTCCTTAGCCAATTAAAGTTCCATTTTCAAGAGTTATGTCTGTACGTAATAAGTGGACATCTTTTCCTGAAATAGCTCCTAAAACTAAAACTTCAGATGTAAAGCCTGCTACTTTTTTTGAAGGTAAGTTACAGACAGCTATAACCTGTCTTCCAATTAATTCACTCGTAGAATAATTAGTGACTTGTGCAGATGTGGATTTCATACCCAATTCATTACCAAAATCTATTTTTAAAATATAAGCAGGGTTTTTTGCTTTTATGTTAGGTCTTGCTTCAACAATTGTTCCTAATACAATATTGAGTTTTGTAAAATCACTGATAGAAACTTCTTCTTTATTTAATGATTTCATTATTAAAATATCTCATTACTTTAAGTTTATTTTTCTAGCTTTGACATGTTTTGAACCATTTGTGATTTCAATAATCCACCTGAGTCAATTACAATATTACGATACATAACATCGCCATCAACTACGCCTGTTGATTTCAAATGTAAGTTTTCAGTCTGTATATCTGCATTAATTTCACCTTCAACAACAATGTTTTGAGCGGAAACAAAACCTACAAGAATACCTGATTTTTTGATATGTAAATTGGTAACGTTAAGTGAACCTTCAAAACTTCCATGCAACTCTAAGTCACCTGAACCTGAATAGGTGCCTTTAAAAAAAGAATCTTCTTTAATTTTAATTGCCTGCTTCAAATAAATTCCTATGAATAATTACGTTTAATCAAGATTATGTTATTTAATAAACTCTTAAGAGATTTTTATTCGTTATTCCCAACACATTTCAAGATAAATTCATTAGCATATATCTCATTATAGCTACTTTTAACTGACCTGAAAATAGAATTAAACACTAATGTGTTATCCTTAATAATAAATATGTAATTAAGAATAGGATCGTTTTCATCTGATGCTTTTTTAATTGCCATTAAATTTATCTCAGAATTATCAATAATCTTATATTCTTGCACCAAGCCTCTGTCATTTATATATGTCAGCAACTCATCTTTAATAGATATTTTTGACAAACGACTGTATTTTTTATCAACACAAGAGTATTCTGATCCGTATGATGACAAAGAGTAAAAACAGAGAAAAAGAATTGTATATAAAATTCTCATTATAAATCCTTTTTTTAAAAAATTTTAGCTTCATATGTTTTAATATATATTTAAATAACAATTAACAAATTTTAATTATGAAAAAACAAACCAATACTTTATTTATTTTTTGGGGTTTAGCTTTTATTTTAGTTGCTTGTCTACTTCCTTTTATGGCTAGAGAAAATAATTTTCTTAACCAATTTTTATCCTATTGTATAACATTTATAAAATAGTTATATCTTGAAATTTTAACAAAATCACATAAATCTCGGACATTAAATTTTATGTTATATCAAACAAAAAAAAAATTAATTCTAGTATCAATTATATTGTCATTTGCGGTAATTTTGGTAGCAACCTTTCTTTTCGCTGAACATTTATCTCGACAAAACTCTCCAAAAAAAATGTCAGATATTCTTAATAAGGTTATCTTAAAAGATCATAATGGTAATCGTTTTAAAGAACAAAGTTTAAATAACAATCCATCTTTATTATTTTTTGGCTTTACACACTGCCCTGAAATATGCCCAACAACACTTACAGAGTTGTCTACAATTATAGTAAACCTGAAAAACAAAATTAAACCCACAAATATAATTTTTGTTACACTTGACCCCCAAAGGGATACACAAGAATATTTAAAAGACTATATTCAGTATTTTAACGGTAACATCATAGCTGTAACTGGAGAAGATATAGAAATTAAAAAATTAGCTGACAATTGGAACGTTTTTTTTGAAAGAGTAAATACTTCAGATAATGACTACACATTTAATCATACAGCAACTGTATTTATGCTAGATCAAAAAGGTATTTTTAGAGGAACTATTGCTTGGGGAGAGAACCCAAACTCTATAAGTCAAAAAATTATTAACCTTAATAAGCACTAATTGAAAACGTAACCAAATTTTTTTAATTTTTCCCTAACATGCTCTGAAGCAAGAAAACTTAGAAAATCTATAGCTTCCTTTTTATGTTTTCCATTATTAAGCAAAATAGCATCTTGTTTAATTGGGGAATATAAACTTTGAGGCACTTCCCAAACTTTTCCTTTTTGGTTTTTGATTATAAAGTCAGACTTCGATATAAAACCTAAATCTAAATTGCCAAAATAACTCATAATGAATACTTGATTAACATTTTTGCTTAAAATTAACCTTGGTAATAATTTGTCAAACACATTTAGAGAGCGTAAAACTTGCTGAGCTGCATTCCCATAAGGTACGTATTTAGGGTTTCCAATTCCTATATATTTAATATTATTAGATGTTAAAACTTGAGGAAAGTTTTTATCGAAAAGAAATTTGTTAGTAGTAAATATAAGTAATTTTCCTGTAGCATAGGTGAAACGACTTCCTTTAATCCCTTTTTGAGAGAACTCTATTTTTTTAGGTAATTTTTGATCGCCTGACAAAAAAATATCCAGAGGTGCACCATTGATGATTTGAGAATAAAGACTTCCACTTGAGCCACTTGAAATAAATATTTTAGTTTTATTTTGAGTTTCAAAAGATTTTTTTAAACTATTTAATGGTGTTAAGAAATTTGAAGCCACTGCTATATAAATATCATCTGCTAATATTTTATTTAATGGCAACCCTATTTGTAAAAAAAATATAATTGAAACGTAAAATAAGTTGTTTCGTATTTTAAATAACTTGAGAAACATAATTTATTAACTGAAAAACGAAATTATATAATTATACAAAAAATATATTACTACTATTAAAGAGATAAAAATAATTATTAATGTTTGAATATAATCTTTTATAAGCACTAGTATAAATTCCTTTGTTTGATAAGGGCCTAGAAAGACTAATGAATAAATCAAAGAAAATGGAAACGTAATAAAAAATAAAGATGAAACAAGCCAAAATTTTACAAATCCCATTTGTTCAAATTTGTTTTTTTGCTTCTCTAAATTATTCATTCTAACACTATATAAATCTATCATTTTAGGATAAAAAAATATGATAAATTTTATATTATCTCCAAACGGTCATTGATAGAAACCAAACCACCTTTAATAACTTGTGCATACACTCCTAAATCAAAATGCCCATAATTATTTTTAATTTCATTTGGGATATTAATATCTCTTTCAGCATTTTCAGGATTCACGTTAGTAGCACCACATCTTTGAGTTCTTTTAAAAACTTTTAAAATACTACTACCCAAAGTTATTTTTTTTCCAATCCAATCAAACTCCTCCCACGGTTCATCTCCATCAATTAAAAAATTAGCACGAAACCTGATTGGAGAAATTTGTCTATCTAATTTACTTTCAAAGTCTTGGATTGATTTTAAATTGATAATTGAAATCACTTTATTTGGTAAATCTGAGAAGGAGTGTTTTAGACGACTTGTCTTATTTTCCATGCCTCTTACTAGCATTGGTTTTTCTTCATGGCTTAGATTTAAATATTTTTGAAAAAAATATTCTACATTACTAATGTTTTCTTGATTGATTAACTTTTCATTTAAAACTATTTGGTTATCAATTTTAATTTTTAGTTGTTGAGATGAACTATTAAATTCTGTTTTAAGTTTAGCTAATTTTTCTTCCTTAACTAATGCTAAAAAATTTGTTTTCTTTAGATAAACTGGATTCTCAGGGTCATAATTGACATTTGATCTTGCAAATGCAAATTCACGATCCCCTGGCAGGACTTGATTTGTCTGTAAAAAAACATTCTCAAGACTTTCTCCCGAAAGCCCCTTAATTGGGTATTTTGTAATCTGTTTAATAATATTCATTTTTAAAAAATTTTATTTAAGAGCATTTGTGTAGTATATGTCTATTAAAAATTTTTAATATAAAAATTTGGAGGTAAAACTGAATTTAAATTTTTTAAAACCTTTACCAGACTTTTTAATTAAACGATATTATGGTTGGAAAGCCACCACATTTGTAAATAGCAAAAGCTGGTATCATAAATTAGCTGAAGATGGTCAACACCCCAGAGCAATGATTATATCCTGTTGTGACAGTAGAGTTCATGTCACTTCTATTTTTGGCTCAGATGCTGGAGAGTTTTTTATTCATAGAAATATAGCTAATTTAATTCCTCCATTTAAAAAAGACGAAGATTACCATGGTACTTCAGCTGCTATAGAGTATGCGGTTAAAAGCTTAAAAATCCCTCATATAATTATACTTGGGCATTCCACATGTGGAGGGGTAAAAGCTAGTTATGATTATTTTTCAGGCCGTAACAAAGAATTAAAAGAAAATAGTAATTTTGTTGCCTCATGGTTAGAGATCCTTAGACCTAGTTTTAATGATCTTAAAGAGGACGTTAAAGAGGAAGAAAAAATAAAGTCCTTAGAAAAAGGAGCTATTCTAACCTCAATAAAGAATCTAACCACCTTTCCGTTTGTAAAAGAAGCCTTAGATAATGGATCTTTGAGTATTCATGGCTTATGGCATAACATAGGCACAGGCGAATTAATGTCTTATGACAGCAAATCTAAAAAATTTATTTTTGTATAAATTAATAGTTAAGAAGCCACTTCAAATAAGACATCTGGGTTTGACATAGTTTTGATTTCTAAGACATTGCCATTTGGATCCTCTACAAAGAAAGTTTCTTGTTCAAATTGTGAACCTATAAATCTTCTGTATGGTTTATCAAAATAGTCTATGTCACTAGCTTCAATTCTTTTCTTTACTTCTTCAAAGTCTCTTGCTTCTAGGTGAACACCAAAATGAGGAACACAAACATCACCCATATCTACATCGTGCCTCTCTCTAAACTGTTTAGACTTAGTTTCATGGAGAGTGAGCTCATTACCCCAAAAATTTATATCTATCCATCTACCTTCTTCTTGGTTGCCAGTTGAACAACCTAAAATATCACAGTAAAAACCTAAGGCTGTTTTAATATCCCCTGCCGGTATAGCTAAATGAAAGCAATTAGTCATATTTAAATCCTTTTTTAAAAATATAATTATATATGTTTTAAGAACTTACTCAATTTGATTTTTTATAAAATATATAAATGTTAATATAACAAGATTGAATATTAAATATTTATTTAGGAGGCTTTCTAATTGCAAGAGATTAAATACATTGAACAAGGAAATGAGGAAAACTGTTTATTTTTAATACATGGCTTTTGCAGTGGTCCAGAAGATTGGATTAATCAAATTAATTTTTTCAGTCAACACTTTACTGTTATCGCGCCTACTCTTAGAGGGCACGATGGGAAAAATATTAATAGTCGTCCAATGAGTATTGAACAACTGTCAAATGATTGCGTAGAAATTATAAAAGAAAGAAAATTTAAAAAAATTATACTGGCTGGTCACAGCATGGGAACTAGAGTGGCTATAGACATGGCTAGCAAAATCAAAAATCTCTATGGTTTAATTCTTGTTGATGGAAGCAGATTTAGTAATTATGAAACTTACTTTGATGAACTGAGTTCTTTTGAAAATTCATTAAATGGTCAAGATTATGAAACCATCTTAAGACAAATGTTTTCATCCATGTTTTTTTCTCCTAAATATGATCATCATAAAAGAAGAATTGTCACTCGAGCTATCAATGTGCCTAAGAATTATTCCTTAACTCTTAGACGAAATACTATTTGGTATGATAGTCATTGCGTAGAAAATTACTTAAAAGCTTTAAACACGCCTATCTTATTACTTCATAGTACTAAAATAGATAAACAAAATGGTAGGGTTCCTATCAAAAATTTAGATGATATACCCTACATTAATTTTATTAAATTATGGACAGAAAATACAAGATTGAAAATTTTTGAAG
>Ga0233450_10000544_pt1 | contig 43252 bp, 35 predicted proteins | sample 011ome_30_FD_189956 | JGI IMG/M metagenome (GOLD analysis project Ga0233450, IMG submission 189956) | Coastal salt marsh microbial communities from the Groves Creek Marsh, Skidaway Island, Georgia - 011501CT (spades assembly) | ecosystem: Environmental > Aquatic > Marine > Intertidal zone >... | reverse complement strand
AAGAAAGCAGCTCACATATCAACTGTAGGGTATTCACGACACATCGAGGAAGCGTGCAATAACTTTAAGAGTGGACAAACTGGTACAAATGTCAGCAAAAAAAGCCCAGGTACAAATCAGAAATTTTCAAGATTTCAGCATTTTTAATTTTATTACAACAGCACTTACAGCTTTGAATCTTTCGAAACCAGTATTTTATCTTTTTTAGTTGAAAGAAAAACATCTATTGCGTAGGAAATTAAAAACCAGGTTGTTGGCATATCCAAACTGCCAATAAAACCATTCCCCAGGAGGAGGTTACTGAATACACCCATATCACAGAACTCAAGATAGCCATCAACAGAAAGATCAGATTATAATTTTCAAACTTCATAAAATATAATTCCGCTTCATATAACAAACATGTAACAACCTAGTGTTTAGGCCTTATCTCCATTCTCGTAACATGACCAACCAGAAATATTATAAATATTCCAACGCCCAAATAGGGGGTCAAGTTTTTTATACATGCGATCACGAGTTTCAAAATTTTCCCAAATATCAACATGAAATCCGGGAACTTCATTCAGACGCATAAAAACACTGTTATCACAGCTATGGCAGCCGAGAAACAAACCTGTCTTATTCTCATTTAGCTCAACATATAATTGAGATTTACGGCATGAAAAACAGCTTTTGAGTTCAATTTTTTGATACTCGTCATCATCAACTTTCTGTATACGATATGCCTTTTCATTAAAAACAATCTTTTTCTCGTATAATTTTTTTTCTACAGGGTCTCGATAACAGTCCGCATAAACACTCATGTTTGCTCACCTTAAAAATTTCTTGAGACAAAACATAATCAAAAAAAAGTAAAACAACACTAAATACATTGTCTTTATTTGTACTAAACTTTGGCTGAAGTAGGAGCCACCCAGCTTATATTAGGTATAAAAAATAGAGGATGTATTACTGCGAATACTCAAACTTTTAGAACAAAGGCAAGGAAAAGCCAATTAAACTTAACATTATGGAAAGCTATAAGACTTCGCAGACTAATTTGGGTTCAACATGGGCAATATGGGTCAGAAATACACTCAAGATAAGCAGGCATTTTTTAGCTCTTTCTATAAGCGCACTGCTTATTTTATTACTTGCACAAGCTCCTTGGGAATCATGTAGCCGCTATGACGGACAGTGATAATATATCTATGAAATTCATTATCTTGTTCTGTTTTCAGCCTCATACGCGACACTATATTATCAACAGCTCTAGATTCTGGGTGCCAAACACCCTTAAAGACTTCAGAATACAATTCGCTCCTTGATACCGGCTCCCCCAAATTATCAACCAGTAACTTTAGCAATGAATACTCGCTTGAATTTAGTTGGTGGCGTCTACCAGCTACCTCTATAAACCTCTCGGTTAAATTTATAGTAAGAAATGCGCTATTCGCATGCTCTTGCTCTTCAAACTGATAACGCCTCAAGATGGCTTTTGTTCTTGCCAAGAGCTCACGGGGATCAAAAGGCTTTGAGATATAATCATCTCCGCCCATTTCAAGCCCTACTATCTTATCTACTGTTTCATCTAACGAAGTCACTAGAACAACTGGTATATTTTTTTCTTCTTTTATCCATTTAGCGAGATCTAAACCATTTTCTCCAGGCATAATCACATCAAGAATAACAATATCAAAATCATCTTTATCAAGAATTGTTCTTGCTTGCAAGGCATCTTCAGCATGAATAGTTTGTATATCGTACCTTTCCAAAAAGGCAGACAAACCATCTCTAATTACTTTTTCGTCATCAACCAACAGATATTTTAACTTTTTCATAGCTATTTCTTAGGATCATTTTTTTGCACATCTAGTCACAACCTAACTTAACGGATTATGATCCAGAAGCCCTTGTTCTATAATGCTATCCATATCAATACCAAAACTACCATTAGGCAAGGCTCTAACAATTCTTAGGCCACCACCATCAACATCTTGTTCTTTATATAAATCCACAAGCTTTGGGGTGATTTTTTTTCCTTTAGAATCAATAACTAAAACAATTTTTGGCAACTTCTTATAGAATGGGTTTCTCTCAATCACCACACCCACCTCTCCTGTATTAACCTCTAACAATGAGCCTAGCGGATATAAGCCAACAAACCTTATATACATTTCTACTAAGCCTTTTTCTAGCCTGGAACCTCTACTCTTATAAATTTCTGATATTGCTAAAGTTGGTGATAATTTAGCCATTCTATTTTTTGAATATGAAGTTAGCGACTCATACAAATCTACTATTGCAACAATTCTCGCATTATAAGGAATGGATTCTCCCTTCAAACTTCGTGGATAGCCTTTTCCATCAAACCTTTCATGATGTGAATACGCCACATCAACAGCTGACCACAAAGCCTCATTTGACATAAGAACATCCCTACCATGTATAACATGAGACTTATTTAACACATTGTCACAATGTAATAAATGAGTCTCATCCTTTGCCATCATTTTCAACATACCCACATCATGAAGAAAAGCACCAAGGGCTAGTAACTCTATCTCATTATCATCCATACCCAAAAACTTACCAAAGGAAGCCGACAACATACAACATGACAGGCTATGCCTTGCAAGATCATTGGATTTTTTCTGCATTTGTGAAAGAAGTATAGAGACCGAAGGGTTTTTAAGCACTGAATCAACGCAAGAGGAAACTAATTTTCTGGCCTTTTTTACAGCGACAGGGTCACCAATTACTATACTATCAAGAACAGAAAAGGAAAGAGCACTAGCTTCTCTGTACCCGGCCACATCAGATTTCCACTGACTATAGCTTGGTATTTTTTGCGTTGAATGTTGAACTTGCAAATCTACAAGTCCACCCCCTGGTACAGAATGATATTCATTACTTTTATTTAAATCTATATACACATACCTACATTGCTTACTTAATTCATCAATATTCATTTCATTATTTATATAAAAACCTTGGGTTTTAAAACTTGTCTCTAACCAAGGTTTATCAAGCGACGACACATACATGCCTAACCTGAGATTTTCTACATAAACTTTAGACTCACCTCTTAAACTAACAGCCTTAACTACAGACTTTGTTTGCCTAGCCAGCTTACTTTGTTTTTTTTTGCTGCTGGAAAAAAAACGCTTCCACATACAATAAACCTGGGGGAAATAAATAAAAACAGCTGCTTACACAGAACACAATACAAGCATGCACTTCAAAACAAATCATACAACACTTCAATATATCTAAAATTGTACGAAACTACTTAAAATTTCACAATCAAAAAAATAGAGTAACCAAGATAGTAGAGAGGCTTATTAATTTTATCGATAATCCTGATTGTCCGGACTTTTTTAGTGCTGGTCGTAATGGGCTTTTTCCTGCTCTAGCGTCAGGTATTGAAAAGTAGGAATAAAGACTAACCTGCTCTGACTATACTGGTAATAATTCCATCGTTTATCCGAGCAATAATTCTCTATAGAAATCACATGGCGCGAAAAGTCATGATACAAAATATCAAGACACAACCGACAAACAAGATCATTTAAGTCAGGCATAGATTAATTGTTGTAACAAGTCTGTTTTGAACAAAAAGATTCACCCATAATTACGTCCATTAATTGCTATATTAAAAGACAGCTACGCCCTTGAATAACACCAGCCTAGGCTTTCAATACTACCCAAACATCCAATACAACAAAGCCCCCAACACACAACACATGAAGAACAAACATGGATAACATTGAGCATCAGATCGCATCGGAATTAAACGTTAAACCCACACAAGTTAGTGCTGCTGTCGGTTTATTAGACGGAGGTGCGACGGTACCCTTTATATCCCGCTACCGCAAGGAAGTCACAGGAGGGCTCGATGACTCTCAGCTCCGCACCCTAGAAGAGCGCCTGGGCTATATCCGTGAGATGGAAGATCGCCGTCAGGCAATTCTCAGCAGTATTGATGAACAAGGCAAACTTACCCCAGCACTGAAACAGTCCATTCTTACCGCAGATACCAAGACCCGGCTAGAAGATTTGTATTTACCCTACAAGCCCAAACGCCGCACCAAAGGACAAATCGCCATTGAAGCAGGACTAGAACCATTGGCTGATGCGCTCTATAACAATCCTGAATTAACACCCGAAAAAGAAGCTGAAAACTATATCGACAAAGACAACGGTGTTGCCGATATCAAAGCTGCCCTAGACGGCGCCAAATACATCCTAATGGAGCGATTCAGTGAAGATGCAACACTGGTAGGTAAACTACGCCAATACCTGAAAGACGAGGCAACACTCAATGCCACATTGCTTTCAGGCAGGGAAGAAGAAGGCGCCAAATACAGAGATTACTTTGAACACAGTGAACCAGTAAAAACGACACCTTCCCACCGGGCTTTGGCCATGTTCCGAGGCCGACGTGGAGGCATCCTATCTCTTCGGCTAGATATTGATACCGAAGCCACCGAAGGCCATCCCTGCGAAGGCATGATTGCCAAACAAATGGGTATTACAAATGAAGGCCGCCCCGCCGACAATTGGCTCGCTGAAGTAGTCCGCTGGACCTGGAAAATAAAGTTACACCTGCATATTGAAACTGACCTATTGGCCGAATTGCGAGACCACGCTGAAACTGCCGCCATCAACGTATTTGCCACTAACTTAAAGGATCTATTGCTCGCTGCTCCGGCGGGGCAAAAAGCCACCATAGGCCTGGATCCCGGGCTACGCACAGGCGTTAAAGTGGCTGTTGTTGATGGTACCGGTAAGGTCTTGGACCACTGTGCCATCTTCCCCACCAAGCCACAAAACAAAGTTCAGGAAGCAGAAGCCAAACTGGTACATTTGTGCCAAAAACATGATGTAGCACTGATCGCCATCGGCAATGGTACCGCTAGTCGTGAAACCGAACGATTTGTAAAAGACGTATTAAAAAATAATCCAGAGCTCAATGCTCAGCCTGTGGTCGTGAATGAGTCTGGAGCTTCCATCTATTCCGCATCTGAATTTGCATCAAAAGAGTACCCTGATCTTGATGTCACCATAAGAGGGGCCATATCCATTGCCCACCGTCTGCAAGATCCGCTAGCAGAACTAGTTAAAATTGACCCCAAGTCCATCGGTGTTGGTCAGTATCAACATGATGTTAGCCAAGTGGAACTTTCAAGAAGTCTCAATGCGGTGGTAGAGGACTGTGTAAACGCCGTAGGTGTAGAAGTGAATACTGCTTCCGCTGCCTTACTCAATCGTGTGGCAGGACTCAATCAAACCATCGCTGATAACATCGTCGCCTTTCGTGATGAGAACGGTCCTTTCAAAGAGCGCAAGCAATTGAAAAAAGTGGCTCGCCTTGGGGAAAAAACGTTCGAACAGGCGGCGGGGTTTCTAAGAGTAGCTAATGGCAGTAATCCCCTAGATGCATCGGCCGTTCACCCGGAAAGCTATAGCCTAGTTTCACGAATGGCAGATGACTTAGAGAAACCAGTGAAATCCCTAGTGAGTGAAAGCACCTTACTTCGCAGCATTGACCCCAAACATTATGTAGACGACCAGTTTGGCTTGCCCACCGTCACCGACATCCTCACAGAATTGGATAAACCCGGCCGTGACCCTCGGCCTGAATTTAAAACCGCCACCTTTAAGGAAGGCGTTGAGACCATGAAAGATCTGGAACCTGGCATGACCTTGGAGGGAACCATCACCAACGTCACCAACTTTGGTGCCTTTGTCGATATCGGCGTACACCAGGATGGATTAGTACATATTTCTGCTTTGGCCAATCGCTACGTTAAAGATCCTCGAGAAGTGGTCAAAGCCGGCGATATTGTTCAGGTAAAAGTGATGGAAGTGGATATCCCGCGTAAACGTATTGGGTTATCAATGAAGCTCTCTGATGAGCCTGGAGAAAAAACCGGCAATAATTCACGCCCTCAAAACCGATCAGAAGAAAGAAAACCTCAAAACAAAGGGGGGCAGCCTCAAAAAGGTAATAAACACCGCCAACAACAGAACCAACCTAAGACAGGAACATTGGGCGATTTATTTGCTCAGGCACTGAAAAAGAAATAATTTATTGATGTTTGCTTGTCTGCAAACAATCTTGAAATAAAGCCAGTATTTTGTCCCGCCCCAAATTCCTCAGCAAAGCAATATTGCGCTCGGGAATCTGTTCAGGGTTAGGATAATTGGCAACGGCCTTCTCAAGGCTTTGCTCCCTAATTAGGTGCAACATCGGATAAGGGGAACGGTTGGTATAATTTTCTACATCACCCCGCTCAGTATCCGCAAATTGATAATCCGGATGAAAACTGGCAATTTGGTAAACCCCTTCCAGCTTCAACTCCATCAATAAGCCTTCAGCGTAATCAAGAAACTGATTGTAATCACTAAAATCCTGCAAAACCTCAGGATGAATGAGCAATGTTGTTTCAATATCAGTATTGTCATTCAACAGATTCAGTTCTGAATGTAAATCTATCAGCAACTGCTCTTCTGTCTCAGCTTCAGAGACAAAAAATCGCACGCGGTCTGCCAACAGTTCACGCTTGGCAAAGGGGCAAAGGTTTAACCCCACCACCATACCTTCCACCCACTTTTTAACTGCTTCGGCGATAGGGTCGTTTTTCATGCTCAGTGCTTTATCTTTCAACGTTTATTCTTTCACCTGTTTAGCTAGAACCTGAATTGTGTCCCCAATTTTTATAGTTCCAGATGTTAGAGCATCGACCCTCAACCCTCCTTTTCCCATAAAACGCTGTATCAACATTTTTGGCGATACATCAGGGCTTATTAAAGAAGATAACCTTTCACCGAGGCTGCTACATGGCTCACATAATTCAACGCCCCTCAGCATTACACCACCCAATTGGAATTCTTTCCCCACTAAATCATTTAGCCTAATACCTCGAGTAATAAGGTTCCTTCGGCTAATAGTCATATCATGGGGAAGGTGGTGTTCTTCTAGAAATGCTTCGATTTCTTCAGCTTCAATGAAGGTGAGATTCTGCCCTGGCCATTTAGACAAACCAAAATTTCTATCGCCAACGATGCCAGAACCAACAACCAATTCAATTTGTTCTCGCTCACTCTGTTTTCCACCGGCTTCAGTTGAAATGAAAATTCGTTCGATTGTCATATTTCACTCCAACTCGGTCATTTCATAGAACTACTGATTTAAAAGAACTACTGATTTAATAGCACAACTGACAGACAGCAGAAGAAGATCAAAAGAATAGGGTATAAATAAGCATTAAATAAATTGAGTACTGAACAAAATAATAAAGCGGCTTATTGAATTTTTTTAGCTTTTTGCCCACCATTCTTACCCTATGAATAGAGGGAAAAATTCGGTTCAACACACCAACCTTGTCCCCTTCCATATTTTTGGTACTACTGGCAGACATCACAATGCGTGAAAAAATCACGTTAATCCAATCGACCAAAAAAAAATTAACTGGTCTCTTTACATCAAGAAATAAAACAATTCGATCTTTGTCTGTTTTATTTTCCGCATAATGAATAAATGTTTCGTCAAAAATAACCGGTTCTCCATCTTTCCAATGGTATTTTTCTCCATCGACAGAGATAAAACAATCTTCAGAATTTGGCGTAGTTAACCCTAAGTGATATCGCAATGAACCCGCATACGGATCTCGATGTTTCACCAACCGTGCCCCCGGCGGCAACATAGCGAACATAGCCCCTTTAACGCTATCCACTGAATTAAGGAGTTCAACGGTTTTCGGGCACAAATTATTTGCAGAATTTAGAGATGCGCCATACCACTTGAGATAAAAACGCTTCCAACCAGTTTTAAAAAAAGAATTAAAACCGAGGTCGTCTTTTTGATCAGATGATTTAATTTGAGATTCATTATTAAGGCTGATGGCCTCATCACGAATCACCTCCCAATTCTCTTGGAATATTTTTAACTCAGGAAAATTATTTTCATCAATATAGGCAGACTTTTTTAGAGTAGAAAACCCATAAAACAAACAATTAATGGGACCGAGCACATTAGAATGGTCGCTTATCTTCCGCACCAATTTTGTGTGCTTCACTTTTCCCCGATTTTGAACATAAATAGCACAAACCACAAAAATTGCGAGAACAGTTATTCCCATGACCCAACTCAACTTACCTTACTCTAACCAGAGTCTACACTGCATAATCGTCGTGATTAGCGTAAACCGGCGAACCTACAACATTCCAGATTGTAGAGAACCTATACAACAAGACCTATCGCACACTAACGGCACGACAGTGAAAAAACCAAAGCGTAAATACTAATGCAAAACAGTGAATACTAATAGAAAACTATGAATACAAGAAATGAACACCAAAAAAAGAGAAGGCGAATACGCAGAGAGGGCAAACAACAAAGGGGAGAAATATAAGAAAATGGGGTGGCTGACGGGGATCGAACCCGCGACCACCGGAATCACAATCCGGGGCTCTACCAACTGAGCTACAGCCACCACAGCTTGATTGCACATTACTGGATGGCGCGCCCGGCAGGATTCGAACCTGCGACCCACGGCTTAGAAGGCCGTTGCTCTATCCAGCTGAGCTACGGGCGCTCAACAAAGTGCTTCGAATGAGGTTGGTCGGGGATGAGGGATTCGAACCCCCGACATCCTGCTCCCAAAGCAGGCGCGCTACCAGACTGCGCTAATCCCCGATATCTTTCAATATCGATCAATCTCTCTAGAGAAACTAATCCAAGACCCTCATTTCGAGAGCTGCGCATGATACTGGTGACAATCGGTCTCGTCAACGAAAAAGCGATGATTTACTCACAGAGATTCTCTTCACAGTAGCCACATGAAATGAGAAAATGCTTGAATAACTATCTTTGCCACATTTTTTATAAAAGAGTCTCAACGTTTATAGTAAAAGAGCCTCAGCCTTTATAAAGATCCCCAACCAAGAGCTTTAAACAGGAGCTTTAAAAAACCATGCCAGCCCAAATTCTCGATGGCAAAGCCATTGCACAACAAACAGAAGCCGAATTAAGCGAACGCGTTGCCCAACTAAAAGAGAAAAGTGGTGGCAACGCCCCTATTCTCGCCACTATTTTGGTCGGTGGTGACCCAGCATCTGCTACCTACGTTCGCATGAAACAAAATGCGTGTAAACGTGTTGGCATGGAATCTATCGCCGTTGAAATGCCGGAAGAAACCACCACAGAAGAACTGCTGGCCAAAATTGATGAGTTAAATAACAACCCAAACTGCCATGGAATCCTGCTACAGCACCCGGTTCCTGAACAAATTGAAGAACGAGACTGCTTTGACAGTATCGCCTTGGAAAAAGATGTAGACGGCGTTACCTGCCTTGGCTTTGGCCGTATGGCAATGGGTGAAGCAGCCTACGGTTCTGCCACCCCACAAGGCATTATGCGCTTGCTACAAGCCTACGACATCCCTCTAGAGGGCAAAAATGCCGTAGTGGTCGGTCGCAGCCCCATTTTGGGAAAACCCATGGCAATGATGCTTCTGAACGCCAATGCCACCGTTACTATTTGTCATTCTCGCACTGAAAACCTTGCAGACATCATTAGCAGAGCCGATATTGTTGTTGGTGCTGTAGGCAAACCCGAGTTCATTAAAGCCGATTGGGTTAAAGATGGCGCTATAGTTGTAGATGCAGGCTACCACCCAGGTGGTGTTGGCGATATTGAACTAGAACCACTCTACGATCGTGCTGCAGCCATAACGCCTGTACCCGGGGGTGTTGGCCCAATGACCATCAACACACTAATCCTTCAATCTGTAGATGCCGGTGAGAAAAAAATGGCTTGATGGTCCTTTACCCCTGTTTAACTAATCGACCATGTTTAATTTAAGCTGCTCAGCTTAAGGAAGTCGCCCCTAATCTAATTTAGGGGATTAGAGGTAATATAATTCCTATTACGTATTAACACCCAGGCCAAGCCAACTACCCTCAAACTCATCTAGACACTAAAAGTTCATAGAAAAGAGCTAGAATTAAAGGATAAGCTAACCAAAGGTGAAGAATGCTAACTGATCGGCTAGTCGCCCACAGGGGTTACCAGAAGCGCTACCCAGAGAATACTCTGCTCGGGTTTACCAAAGCCATAGAAGCTGGTGCCCACTATATCGAAACAGATATTTTATTTAGTGCTGACCATAAGCCTGTGCTCTACCATGATGCACTGATGAACCGAATCAGCGGGGTAGAGAATGCCATTCATTTACTGCCTTTATCCGAGTTGATTAAACTCCCCGCCTCTGAACCTGAACGCCTGGGGAACCAGTTTGAGACAGAAACAATTACTCCCCTTTCAGAATTAGTAACACTTTTATTAGCCCACCCTGAAGTCACGGCTTTTATTGAGTTAAAACGATCCGGGCTACATATCGAAGGTTTTGAAAATGCCTTCAATATTGTCACCCAAGTACTACAGCCCGTGATCAAACAATGTGTGCTTATAAGTTTCAGTGACGACTTTATTCATTACGCATGGCAACAAGGTTTTACTAGACTTGGTCTTGTCCTAAAACAATGGGACGAACTTTCTTCTCATGCCATAACAGAGATTCAGCCCGAATTTATTTTCTGTGATACAGAGATTATCCCAAAAGATGGCAATCTCGATTCCATTGAAAGCAAAACCGTTATTTATGAAATAGACAACCCGGAAATCGCAAAAGATTGGCTTAATAAAGGTGCCGATATGATCGAAACCTTCGACTATGGTGGAATAATAGAAAGCTTGTCCCACCAGGCACTATAGTTGTACCCTGAATTGTAGCTATACCCTAAGGAAAAAAACTGGAATTATTCCGTACCAAAGGGCAACAACCAAGGAAAGAAAGGAAGGCACAAAGGAATGGATACCAAAAGAAAACGTACGACAGTAATTCGTAGTTTGGGTAAGGGGCATAACTTAAGCAAAGGGCATAGCCTAACCAAAGAATATGGCTTTATTAAAGAGCAGTTATATCACAACGTAAACTTTATTAAAGAAAGGCAAAAGAACATCGAAACCCAACACTACACAAACATTCCAAGCTACACCAACAATAAAAACAACCATCCCAACTACGACATCATCGTCATTGGTGGAGGTATACAAGGTGCGGGTGTACTTCAAGCGGCTCAGGCGGCAGGGTATGCCTCTTTAGCTCTGGAAAAATCTGCTTGGGCAGCAGGCACTTCTAGCAAATCCAGTAAACTTATTCACGGTGGATTGCGTTACCTGCAAAGTGGTGAATTTGCACTGGTAAAAGAAAGCCTTCAAGAACGCAGTCTGCTACTTAAAAATGCACCTGGGCTGGTACACCATAATTGGTTTCATATTCCTGTCTATCGCCATTCCCGTTATCGTCCATGGCAAATTTGGATTGGGTTAACACTCTATTGGCTTTTATCTGGCTGTAAGAAAGAGGCTCGTTTCAAAATCGTCTCCAAGAAAAAATGGGGAAAACTAAAAGGGTTAAAAACAGAAAACCTGATTAAAGTATTTAAATACTGTGATGCACAAACAGACGATGTAAAACTAACTGAATCTGTTATTCAGTCAGCCATATCTCTAGGCGCAGAAGTACGATGCCCAGCAACCTTGATCAGTGCCACACAAATCAAAGGCGGCTACAACGTTAGCTATGAAGAAAACTCAGTGACACAAACTGCTACATGCCGGTTCCTAGTCAATGCCGGCGGTCCATGGATCAACCAAATTGCTGAAGCTATATATCCCCAACCAAACGTCATCCCAATTGAATTAGTACAAGGCACGCACCTGATTCTAAATCAGAAACTCAGTGACGAGTGCTTTTACCTTGAATCTCCGGAAGATGGCAGAGCTGTATTCGTATTACCCTGGCATGAGGGTTCTTTGATAGGCACGACCGAAACAGCCTTTGAAGGTAATCCTGAAAATTCAAAAACAACTGAAGAAGAGCGTGAATACCTGCTCAATATTCTAAAAACCTATTTCCCAGATTACACAGGATACGTATCTGGAGAAATGGCAGGATTGCGAGTATTACCCCAAAATCATGACCAGAAAAACTTCCATCACGTAAGTCGTGAAGTACAACTTATTACAGATGAAAAACGGCTCCCTCACTACTTGGGCATCTACGGTGGAAAGCTCACAGGCTACCGAGCTACAGCACAAAAAGTGGTGAAAATTATAGAAAAAACTCTATGCAAAAGAGATCATAGAATTAGTACGAAAGATCTTCTTTTGAAAGAGATGCTGTAGTTCCTAAAGATAGAAACAGTAAGGAAATTACATCAATGACATCGAAGATGGTTTTAGTGAGACTTATCCAGCCTATGCCTAGCCAAAAGTATCCCTACGCTACAACAAGGTTACGTGGCAACCCCTCTCCTCTTCAGCGCCTATGACTAAAGACTTTCAGGCTGAAAAATTATAGCGGCACTACGTCCATTAGCCCCCCTATTAAACAAAAGACGAGCCATTAAAAAGCCCCCCCTATTGTTCAATAGGGGGGGCTCTCGATCAAATTCAATCAATTTGATAGGTTTAAGGATCAGCCAACAATCCTTAAAGGCTGAGCGGAAGGCTCTGTGCTTAGCTCGACTGCTGGTGGTACAAAGTCAGTCAGGTGAATGCCTTCAACAGCATTCTTATACTCTTCGAGAGTTGGGAAGCGACCAAGAACTGCCGAAAGAACAACAAGAGGCGTTGAACCTAACAAAGACTCACCTTTCTTATCTGCAGAGTCACCAACTACACGGCCTTGGAACAGGCGTGTTGATGTGGCGATCACAGTATCGCCTGGCTCTGCTTTTTCCTGGTTACCCATGCACAGGTTACAGCCAGGGCGCTCCAGATAGAGAATGTTCTCGTACTTAGTACGCGCATCGCTTTTCGGATTATCATCGTCAAAAACAAAGCCAGAATATTTCTCAAGGATATCCCAATCACCTTCAGCTTTTAACTCATCAACAATGTTGTAGGTTGGTGGCGCTACGACTAGAGGCGCTTTAAATTCTACCGAGCCCTGTTGCTTTTCAATGTTTCGCAACATCTGCGCGATGATCTGCATGTCGCCTTTGTGAACCATACAAGAACCAACGAAAGCTAAGTCCACAGGCTTGTCGTTGTAGAAAGACACAGGGCGGATAATATCGTGAGTATAACGCTTAGAGATATCATCGTTATTCACGTCAGGGTCAGCGATCATCGGCTCTTCGATGGCATCTAGATCAACAACTACCTCAGCATAGTACTTAGCGTTGTTGTCTGGCGCCAAAGCAGGTACTTCGCCAGACTTGATTTCTTCGATGCGCTTGTCAGCTAGCTTGATCAAACCAGCAAGCGTCTGCGCTGTGTTGTCCATGCCTTTGTCGATCATGATCTGTATACGGCTCTTAGCCAGTTCCAATGATCCGATCAAGGTTTCATCTTCAGAAATGCAGATGGAAGCCTTAGCTTTCATTTCTGCAGTCCAGTCGGTGAAGGTGAAAGCTTGGTCAGCAAGCAAGGTACCGATATGAACTTCAATAATACGGCCCTGGAAAACGTTGTCACCGCCGAACTTTTCCAGCATCTGCATTTGTGTTGCATGCACGATGTCGCGGAAGTCCATATGGCTCTTCATGTGGCCCTTGAAAGTCACTTTAACCGACTCAGGAATCACCATAGTCGCTTCACCAGTAGCCAGCGCTAATCCAACGGTACCGGAGTCCGCACCAAAGGCAACGCCCTTAGACATACGCGTGTGCGAATCACCGCCAATGATAATGGCGCGATCGTCTACGGTAAGATCGTTAAGCACTTTATGAATAACGTCAGTCATTGGGTGATAGACGCCTTTAGGGTCGCGTGCAGTGATCAGACCGAAGTCATTCATGAACTTCATTAGACGTGGAATGTTGGCCTGAGCTTTCTTATCCCATACCGAAGCAGTGTGACAACCAGACTGATAAGCACCGTCAACGCTTGGAGAGATAACTGTAGCAGCCATTGACTCAAGTTCTTGAGAGGTCATCAAGCCAGTGGTGTCCTGTGAGCCAACAATGTTCACCTTAACGCGTACGTTTGAACCGCTGAGTAGTGATTCGTTAGTAGACACACCCACCGCATTGCGGTTAAAGATTTTTTCAACAGCAGTAAGCCCTTGGCCTTCAGCAGGAATTTCTTTAGATGGCGCGTAAACCTGAGGAGCCTCAACACCTAGAATTTCAGCTGCACATGTTTGAAGTTTCTTACCAAATACAACCGCGTAAGAACCACCGGCTTTCATGAACTCCACTTTTTGTGGCGTGAAAGCGTCAGATACATCAGCTACTTCTTTACCATCGCTGTAGAGCTTTTTCTCTTTGGAGTTGATGGTCAACACGGTGCCAGTGGCAACAGAATAGGCTTCCTCAAGTACCGTATCGCCATCTTCATCAACCACTGTATTGCCATCCGCATCGACTTTCTTCACCCAGTTTTTAAGGTCAAGACCGATACCGCCAGTTACACCGACAGTTGTTAAGAAAATCGGTGCGATACCATTGGTGCCGGCAACAACAGGAGCGATGTTCACAAATGGAATGTATGGGCTTGCTTGCTTACCCGCCCATAAAGCGACGTTATTCACACCAGACATACGCGAAGAACCAACACCCATGGTGCCTTTCTCAGCGATAAGCATAATTTTCTTATCAGGGTGCTGTGCTTGCATGTCGCGAATTTCTTGCTGTGCTTCAGGTGTGATCATGCACTGGCCATGCAGCTCACGGTCAGAGCGAGAGTGCGCCTGGTTGCCTGGAGAAAGCAAGTCAGTAGATATATCGCCCACACCCGCAATATAAGTCACAACTTTAATTTCTTCGTCGATATCTGGTAGCTGGGTAAAGAACTCAGCGTTGGCATAGCTTTCAAGAATGTCTTTAGCAAGCGCGTTGCCAGCTTTGTAAGCTGCTTCCAGACGATCAGTGTCAGCTTCGTAAAGGAAAACCTGAGTTTTCAGTACGTCTGCAGCAGGCTTGGCAACTTCTTGGTTGTCATCAAGAGCCAGGTCCAGAAGTACGTCAACAGAAGGGCCACCTTTCATATGTGAAAGTAGTTCGAAAGCAAACTCAGGCGTAATTTCTTCGACAGATTCTTCACTAAGGATAATTTGCTTGAGGAATTTAGCCTTCACGCCAGCCGCACTCGTGGTGCCCGGCAGGGTGTTATAGATAAAAAACTTTAGCGATTCTGCACGATGTTCATGAGCAGTATCTTTAATTTGCTCAATGATTTCGGCCAGCAGATCGGCGCTATCGATGGGTTTGGGGTGTAAGCTGAGCTCTTTCTCTCGAAGCTCAATTTCTTTTAAATAGTCAGTATATAAACTCATTTTACTCACAAAACCTCTCTATATCGTGTCGGCGTCTATCGTGCCGGTTCACAGGGAAAAACGCGCGCATTTTACCTGATTTCGGACTTCGCAGCAGTACTTTGAAGCGAAAGAAGGGCGATGCCGACTATAAATCAAATCTATGGAACTGCGAAGCATAGTATGTTGGGCCAAGAGCTTTTCCTGCCCAAACCCCGTCATAGCATACGAATCATGGTATGAAGCCGAAAAATGCTGTAGCGAACATCAGTGGAACATAGACCCAAAAAACCGATTGGGTAGTCACCGATTTCAAGCTCTGCGGGGATGAGGAAGCTGAGCACATTCTCAGAAAGAACAGACTAAAGCCCCCGCTGCCATTCCTGACGCAAATGAATCTGGTCTGGGTTGTGAATGGCTGTTCTCACTTGTGTTAACAATCGGTCTTTATCCCGAGATAACGTGCCTTTTAACACCAGATAATTTGAAGCATGATCACTACGGAAAACCGTTTTCTCAAGAGTTAGGGTATCCAATAGAATTTCCATTTCCCTAAATAAATCCATTTGCTGTAATGGCTCAAAATCACCCCCAAAGCCTTGCTGGAAACGCTCAATACCTGTGGGAAAACTGACCACCAGTGTAGACAGATATTCGGGCTGGGTTTCGTTCATTAACTTTGCAGAATTAATGGCATGCTGTTCCGAGTACTGTCTCCCACCTAAACCGTTGAGGATCATCACAGAACTTTTCATACCAGACTGTTTGATTTTTGTCAGCGCCTTCAAAGAGGATTGATAATTTTCTCCTTTAGCGACTTTTTCCAGCACCAGGTCATCGCCGGATTCACAACCCACATACATGAGTTTTAAACCCAACTGCTCCAATTCAGCCAATTGCTCAATGGTTTTATTTTTTAAATTGCGGGGTAAACAATACGACGAAACACGCTGAACATTGGGCAAATACTGTCGAATCGATAACAGGATTTCTTTTAACCGTCGAAACGATAAAGTCATGGCATCGCCATCGGCCAAAAACACTCGACGTACGGGCACACCAGAAACTGATATCTGTTGCAGCTCTTGAGTAATTTCTTCTGCGGTTTTTACACTGAATTTCTTTTGCGGGGCTGTGTACATTTCGCAAAATGTACAGTTGTTCCAAGAACAACCATTGGTCACTTGAAAAATCAGTGAGCGGGCTTCGCTAGGTGGACGAAAAAGAGGTTCAACGTAGTTCATTAACATTTCCTAACCCTCTTTTTCTACCGCTTAGAAGTTGTTTCATAGCGTAACGAGCGAAGGTGAGACAAGGAAAAAATGGCCGAAAAAGCGGAGTTTACATGTAGTAAATGAGCACTTTGAGGCCATTTTTAACGCAGTATCACCGAGCGCAGTAGTTATGAAATAACTTCTAATTATTCGCGGCGCCAAGTCGTCCCCTCCCGGGAATCCTCTAAAACTACTCCCTGAGACAGCAGTTCCTTACGAATATCATCAGCTCGGTCAAAATCACGATTCTTCTTAGCTGTAGCACGCTCTTCTATCAAACCTTCGATAGCTTCGGCAGTGAGGCCATCAGTGCTTTCTGTCAGGCCACCACCTTGTAAAAAGGCCTCAGCATCGGCACCCAAAATACCAAACACAGCTCCCAAGGTCTTTAATTCAGCGACCAAGGCCCGAGCCTTATCTACATCTGTTTTAGCCACAGTGTTGATATCTCGTACCAAGTCATACATCGCGGCCAATGCTTCTCGACTATTAAAGTCATCATTCATTGCCTCGATAAAACGCTGGTGATATTCACTACCTTTTAGCTCATCCAGCGAAACAGCCTGAACATCAGCAAAAGGCCGCAATGCTGTGTAAAAACGTTCCAACCCATTTTTAGCTTCCAACAGATTATCTTCTGAATAGCTGATTGGACTGCGGTAGTGACTGGACAATAGAAAGTAACGCACGATTTCGGGGTGATACTTTTTCAGTACATCACGAATGGTAAAAAAGTTGCCCAATGACTTGGACATTTTTTCGTTATCTACCCGCACAGCACCGGCGTGCATCCAGTAGTTCACATACTTTTTACCCGTTGCCGCTTCACTTTGGGCGATTTCATTTTCATGGTGCGGGAATGGCAAATCTGGGCCACCACCGTGAATATCAAAGGTGTTACCCAGGCAACAGGTAGACATGGCGGAACATTCAATATGCCAACCGGGGCGACCAGGCCCCCAAGGGGATTCCCAGCTTACTTCACCGGATTTAGCACCTTTCCATAAAGCAAAATCCCGTGGATCTTCTTTGATATCGCCTACTTCAACCCGAGCACCTGCCAACAAATCTTCCGGGTTACGGTTACTTAATTTACCGTATTCAGGAAAACGGCTAACCCGGTAATACACATCACCATTATCAGTAGCATAGGCATAGTGGTTGTCTACCAAAATCTGCACCATGGCGATAATGTCGTCCATGTATGCTGTGGCACGTGGCTCAACATCTGGGGGTAAAATATCCAATGCTTTTTCATCTTCGTGCATGGCGTCGATCATGCGGTCAGTCAAGTCTGAAAATAGCTCACCATTTTCATCGGCACGGTTAAGAATCTTGTCGTCAATATCTGTGATATTTCGAACGTAATTGACATCCCAACCCTGTGAGCGCAGAAAACGCGTAATCACATCAAACGCTACCAACACCCTGGCGTGACCAATATGGCAGAGGTCATAAACTGTAATTCCACACACGTACATATTGATTTTGCCCGGAGTTAAGGGCTTAAAAACTTCTTTTTTACGGGTCAGTGTGTTGTATAAATGTAATGTCATATCTGTATCGATTATTTGGTTAATTTTTTCATTTTGAGAGCAGTTTTGGGCCGATCTCAGTCTATGCTTCCACCCAGGTAGATCTCAATGCGATGGTCTGGTTAAACACCAACCTTTCAGCACTGCTGTTCTTACTGTCCTTACAAAAATAGCCTTCCCTCTCAAATTGATATGGCTGCCCTGCTTCTGCATCGATCAAACCAACCTCAGTCTTACAACCGGTAAGAATTTGTAATGAGTCGGGGTTAATAGCATCTAAGAAGTTTTTATCTCCCGCATCAGGTAGTGGATCACTGAATAGGCGATCATAAAGATATACGTCGCAATCCACACAATATTGGGCCGAGACCCAATGCACCACACCTTTAGGTTTAACACCATCAGCAGGATCTGTCGCAAGTGTATCGGGAACCAAACTGGCATTGACCTGCACGACTTCACCAGAATCGTTTTTGACAAAGTCGATGGCTTCAATCACATAACCATTGCGCAGACGAACACGCTTTCCTGGGGACAGTTTTTTATTGAGTTTTTTACTGTATTCTTCTTTAAAATCATTCTGGTCAATATAAATTTCTCGGGTAAACGGCAACGCCCGATTACCCATATCCAAATTCGGATGCATAGGTGCCTGTAGTTGCTCCAAATGATCTTCAGGCAAATTCGTCATCACCAATTTTAACGGCCGCATAACCGTCATCGCACGGGGTGCATTGGTATTTAGCTCGTCCCGAATGAAGTGTTCAAGCTGAGACATATCTACCATGCCATCAGTTTTTGCCACCGCCAGGCTATCGCAGAAATTACGAATAGCCACCGCGGGTACACCGCGACGGCGTAACCCAGAAATAGTTGGCATCCGTGGATCATTCCATCCATCCACATGACCTTCATCCACCAATTGCTTCAGTTTGCGCTTACTGGTCACACTGTAATTAAGATTTAAGCGGCCAAATTCATACTGATGCGGTGTAGCCGGTACAGGCAGGTTTTCAATAAACCAATCATACAATGGACGATTCGAAGCAAACTCCAAGGTACAAACCGAATGGCTAACCCCTTCAATCGCATCTTCCTGGCCGTGGGCAAAATCATAAGCTGGATAAATATTCCAGGCATCGCCAGTGCGATGGTGAGGTACTTTTTTAACCCGATACATCACCGGATCACGGAGGCTGACATTAGGTGAGGCCATATCAATTTTGGCCCGCAAGGTCATAAGCCCCTCGTCAACATCCCCATTTTTCATTGATTCAAGCAGTATCAAGCTCTCTTCGACAGGACGATCACGGAAGGGACTGTTTTTACCTGGCTCAGTCAAAGTGCCACGATACTCGCGCATTTGCTCCGCATTGAGCTCACAAACGTAGGCTTTTCCTTCACGAATTAAATACTGAGCCCACTCATAGAGCTGACCAAAATAATCTGAGGCATAGCGAACATCTCCACTCCACTGAAAACCCAGCCACTGAACATCTTCGATAATAGCTTGAACATATTCATCCTCTTCCTTCTCGGGATTCGTATCATCAAAACGCAGATGGCAGTCACCACCATATTGCTGTGCTAACCCAAAATTCAGGCAGATGGATTTCGCATGACCAATGTGCAAATAACCATTGGGCTCTGGAGGGAAACGTGTGACAACCTTATCTACAACCCCAGCTTCAAGGTCACTATTAATTGTCTGCTGAATAAAATTGAGCGGTTTGCTATCGTCTGCCATACTGCCGGCCCCACCGGGGCGCTTCTCCATCATAAGGAAAGGAACAAAAAAGGAGCGGAATTATAGCCTTCAGGCTGTTGGGTATAAACCATTCATCACAGCTATTTTCGTTACTATTATTGAGATTCTTTTAGTTTTAGTGCCAATTGATAGGCTCGATTGCCATTACCCTCTAGAATTACCGATCAAGCCACAATTAACTTAACACTCAAGAAAAGAGTTAAAACAACAAATAGGCTTATGACCCAACACCCCAACCTGCGCGCTATTCTCTACTTACAGGTGAGCTTGTTCTCATTTTTAGTGGGTGACTCCCTGCTAAAGCTCCAGTTAGAGAGTATCCCTTTGGGCCAACTCATGTGCCTCCGAACCATTGCATCCTTATTGGTTCTATTTATTTTTATGGCAGCAACTGGGCGGCTGGCATTATTAAAAGTTACCAAACCATTGCATCACGCCATGCGCAGCCTGTTTTTTACTTTTGTCAGCATTGGTTACTACCTGGCTGTTAAATCGTTTCCCCTAAGTGCAGTTGCAACTGCATTAGCCGGAGCCCCTATTATTATTTCAGCTATTTCGCCATTAATGCTGAAAGAGCACGCCAACAAAATTCAGTGGGCCGCAACAATTACCGGGTTTATTGGTGTGTGCATGGTGTTGAAACCCGACCTCAGTGAAATCAATTGGTATTACCTAGCCCTTCTTAGCCTACCCTTCTCTTACGCTACAATGATTTTATGGGGAAAATACCTCTCCAAAACCGAATCAGATTGGTCCCTAAACTTTTACCAATTCATCCCATTGCTTATTCTCAGCTGCTTCTGGGGACAGGATGAATGGATTAACACAAGCGCTACACAACTAGGAATTACCTTACTTTCAGGCACCGCTGCCTCTGTAGGATTTATGTTACTGATTGCAGCATTTCGGATTGGTAAACCAGTCATTATTGCCCCCTTTGAATACAGCTATATTCTGATGGCTCTGGTAGCGGATATTTTATTCTGGCACCTCTTTCCAGATCTATGGCTATGGCTTGGAATTGGCCTGATCATCACCTGCGGCATAATTCAGGGTTGGCAGGCACAAGTTGACCCTCCAGCCATTACGCCACATCTGCGGCCAGAGGATACCCACAACCCCTAACAAACTACTGAAAAACTAATTTACTTGCTCTGGCGGTGTTAAAAATCGACTCAAAAGACCCAAAGCATTCGCTGCGCTCACGGGGCCGGCTCTGCTCATGTATAGATATAAACTCCGCTTTCTCGCCAATTTTTGCCTAGCCAGTTCTGCGACATAAACGTTTTTCAGCAGCCTGCTCCCCACTACATCCATACAAGAACAGTTCAAATTAGCTCTCGAAAAACGTACCATAGGCGTCTTTTCCATTATCTGATAGTTACAGGATTACACTGAAATGATTACCCTGCATACCAACTTTGGCGACATCAACATCGAACTCGACTTTGAAAAAGCGCCAATCTCTGCCGCCAACTTCCTTCAATACTGTCGTGACGACTTCTACAACAACACTATTTTTCACCGTGTGATTGACGGCTTTATGATTCAAGGTGGTGGTTTCACCCCTGACATGGCAGAAAAAGGTGGCCGTGAGTCTATTGAAAATGAAGCCGATAACGGCCTCAGCAATGATGAAGGCACCCTGGCCATGGCTCGCACCAACGAACCACACTCAGCCAGCTCCCAATTCTTTATCAACATAGCTAATAATGGCTTCCTTAATCACACTGGCAAAAACCCACAAGGTTGGGGCTATGCGGTATTCGGTAAAGTGACCGATGGCATGGATGTAGTGAATAAAATCAAAGGTGTTGCTACCGGCAACAGCGGTTTCCATCAGGATGTTCCTACAGAAACTGTAGAAATTGAGAGTGTTACTATCAGCGATGCTTATTCTGATAAATAAGCTGATGGCTCAGCCTTACAAATAATAGCAATTGACCGTTTATGGAACAGTGGGGTATCAGCGTATGAACAATGCTTACCCCGCCTGTTCTAACTAACATGTCTACACTACTCATATCCGACCTTCATTTATCTCCCGAGCGCCCTGCCGTTACCCAGGCATTTTTAGATTTTCTAAAGAACCAAGCTGCCGAAGCCGATGCACTGTATATCCTGGGTGATTTATTTGAAGTCTGGGTTGGAGATGATGACCCAGCGCCTTTATCACAAGAAGTCATCGCCGCACTAAAAGCGCTCACTTATAGCGGTACCGCCCTTTACGTCATGCAAGGTAACCGTGATTTCATGATAGGCAAACGCTTTGCCCGTGAAACCGGCTGCACGCTCCTACCAGACCACTACGTAGCCCAGCTCGAAGGCCATAAAGTTTTATTGCTGCACGGCGATACACTCTGTATTGATGATGAACAATACCAACGGTTTCGCCGTAAAACACGACGACCTTTCTTCCTCTGGTGTCTTAAGCGTTTACCCTTGAGCACACGCCAAAAAATTGCAGACAATGGAAGGGCTAAAAGCCGAGCCGTGAATGCCAATAAATCCGAAAACATTATGGATGTCACCCCATCCGAAGTTGAACAGCTGATGGAACAATATCAAATCAACACCATGATTCATGGCCATACTCATAGACCGAATCGCCATCAACACAAAAATGGGGAACGATTAGTACTCGGTGATTGGCATCAAAATGGTTGGTATATACGGGTGACTGAAAAAGCTGAGCCTGAACTGATTTCTTTTCCGATTAGCGATTAACATCGTCGACACATAATACGGAGAAAGCTCTTTTCTCGACACATTGCTTTATCTATAAAAAAACCTATCGAATACACCCACTGGATACTAAGCCAAAGCAATAGAGCACCCTAAATCCTTTGAATAAACAGTTATGTTCCTGACTAGATAGACAGCAATTCGAAATAAAAAAAGTGGCCATTTGTACCCCCCAGCGCTAATTTTATTTGCTTAGGAGATTCAAGTGGCAATTTGTCTAATTCCTAGTTAGTAGAAATTATTTCTTCTTTAAATTTCAAAGATTCATTTTCAACAACAACTCTAACTATATGGATGTCCATTGCTTCGGTGCCAAAATTTTTATAATACAGAAACATATTTGTGTCGTTGGGAGTATTGGCACTTGATAGCGATCCGTTCTTATATTGAGTAAATGAATGTTTGTGATAAAGGTCTGTTGATCTCATCATTGATAACTGATGGGTATGGCCACAGAAAACATGTTCTATATTATTCTCTCTTACGAACTCGACAACAATCCTGGAATTGAAAAGGGGGTCTGAATCTGAGTCCAGGATTGAATGGTGGTTTAAAAGAAATATTCTATCGTAGTTTGCTTTGCTAATTATGTGATAGAGTGTTCTCAACATTTCAGTATCAACAAAACCTTTGTCAGCATACAGTGTGCTGGTGTCCAAACATACAACCAAAATGGACTCACCATTAATCGTGATTTTTTTAAGGAAATTGAGGTCAGTAAAATGTTCCTTTAAGCCATTGGTATTTCCATCAAGAAAAATATTATTCTTTCTACAATTGTTACGGTTTAATGGGCGAATGACTTCTATATCGTCGATATACTGACGAAAATAGTCAGTGCTACGCATATTTCGTTTGTCATGATTTCCGGGAATCGAAACGATGTGTTGGCACTCAATTAATTTCAAAAAACTCCCAGCAGCTTCAAATTCATTTTCAAGAGCATCCGTCGTATTGTCGCCTGTGTTGATTACAATATCGGCCGCATAGCTGTTCAATTTTTCTAACAACAGTTCACTTTTTCCAAGCCAGTGACGAGGACCAAAATGCATATCTGAGATGTGTAGTATATTCATCTTATTTCGAGTAATGCCCTTTCCCTAAGTAAGTGTATTGTGACCAGTAGGCAACATTTAGATTTATGATGTTGGCATCAAAAAAAGCAGAGTGCACTATCATGACCAATAGACATAGAGTATGCCATATATGATATGGCAATAGCGTGACCAGCAAGACTTCGTGAAATAAAGGGGTCAGTGGCAAATAGAAAGATAGCTTCTCTTAAATGTCACTGGCGCCTTTTATTGAATTAGCCCTCAAAAAACGTACCATAGGTACCTTTTCCATTACCTGATAGCTACATACAGGATTACACTGAAATGATTACCCTGCACACCAATCTTGGCGACATCAACATTGAACTCAACTTTGAAAAAGCGCCAATTTCTGCCGCCAACTTTCTTCAATACTGCCGTGACGACTTCTACAACCACACCATTTTTCACCGTGTGATTGACGGCTTTATGATTCAAGGTGGTGCTCTCACCCCAGGAATGACAGAAAAAACTGGCCGTTCGCCTATTGAAAATGAAGCTGATAATGGACTCAGCAACGACACCGGCACCCTGGCCATGGCTCGTACCAGCGACCCACACTCGGCCAGCTCACAATTCTTTATCAATGTAGCTGACAACGACTTCCTGAACCACACTGGCAAAAACCCAGAGGGATGGGGCTATGCGGTATTCGGTAAAGTCACCGATGGCATGGACGTTGTAGAAAGGATCAAAGGTGTGACCACCACCCATATGAGCTACCGCCACGATGTTCCCTATGAAACAGTAGAAATCCGGAAGGTGACTATTAGTGATGCGTACTCTGAGAAATAGGCTAATGACTCATTCTGAAATAAAGGGGGCGATGGCAAATAAAAATAGTCACTTCGCTTACTTAAATGTCCCACCCCCCTCTACGATTTCCCTTTACTTTTTTGGGTTTCAGGCATTAATACCCATTGGACTGAACCGACAAAAGTTAAAGTTGACGAAAATTCCTGGGAAGAAAAATAAGGGCATCATAAATAAATAATCCCTCTGATGAGCTAATCTATTCTCTTTTCCACACCTAGCCAGTCTAACTTTTATTTTCTACGGTAATCATTAAAAATCATATCGCTGTGCGTAGAACCAAATGAAGCGTATAGTGGACAGGTTCGCCCTACCCTTTATCGAGCCTACTGGCCACACGCCTCTATCCTCCTTATTGCAACGCTATTTTCATACAAGTGAATAGCGTAGATTCATAGCACCTACTGTTTTCGATTCTCAAGCTTAATGAGAGCAGCCAGCGTTTTAAGAGTACCCCTGTTCTGTTGAGCAGCGAGATGCTGTGCATTTTTTGCACCGTAATTTAGGTGCATCTTTGATTTGTAGTTTTTACTTTTAGGAATACCATGACCACAGGCAACGAAGAACTTCGGGAGTTACAACCCGCCATTATTTCCTACGTAAAAGATCTACCTAATTTGTGCTCACTTGCCGGATTGGCCTGCACAATATTAGCGATCTATTTCAGTATTATTGGCGTTTACTACGCAGCAATGATCGGCATGATCTGGGCCGTTGCCTTTGACTGGGCAGATGGGTTGGTTGCTCGAAGGATGAAGGGCCGCACAGGCAGCGACCGAATTTTTGGCGGCCAGCTCGATTTAGTCATTGATATAGTCAGTTATGGTGTCGCTCCGGCGATTCTTTTACTCAGCTATGGAAAATTTGACCCCATACTTCTGCCTGTCGCTTTCATCGTGCTTGCTGCCAGTGCAATACGGCTAAGTTATTTCAGTACCTTCGGCTTATCTGACGAGTCCAAATACACAGGGCTGGCATTGGATAACAACAACATTATTTTGGTTTTCATCTTTCTTCTCGAAGGTGTTTTTTCTGAAGGAATCTTCTCGGTAATCCTATATATCAGCACCCTAATACTTGCTGCTCTGAATGTATCTCAAATCAAAACCCCCAAACTTTCTGGCAATCCCAGCAATGTTTATCTACTCACCTATTACACATTGGTAATGACAGGCATTTATAGCTGGAAGCTTTTATAAAATACATCCGTGTTAGTAAAACACGATACTTACTAATTATTTTTCAAGGAGTTAAATAGCACATGATTGTATATACCGTTGGCACCTTTGATTTACTGCATGTAGGGCACATTGCTTTATTGGAATACTGCAAATCATTAGGCAATGTTCTAGCCGTTGGTGTTGCTTCAGATCGCGTTGTGAATTCCTACAAGCCCAATGTACCTGTTATTCCTCTTGAGCAACGAATGGAAATGCTAAAAGCATTGCGTTGCGTTGATATTGTGCGCCCCTACGATGAGCTTGAATATGTATCTGGTTGCAAAGAACTAAATGCCGATATTTTCGTAATCGGTGAAGACTGGGGAAACAAACCCCACAATGTTGCCGTCGAGTCTTACCTGAAATCGGAAGGAAAGCAGATCAGTCAAGTACTCTACAGTCCCCGCACTTCATCAACCAGAATCAAACAGAATGTTATGGCTCAATCCTATAACGGAAACAATGTAAAACTAGCTGTTGTACCGTAGAGACGAAACTAGCTCAACAAGAACTAGCCTGTTACAAATACATCGATCAGAACAAGGCACAAAGATAGCGTATTTATTTTTGATCCTACCCATAAATGACTAATAACTGATAGTCTAGTAACGTTCCTTGTGTATATATAAAGGTTACTAGTGACATCAATTGAATGAGGTCATTTATGTCAGACGAACTTCAAGTACATTTACGTGACAATGTTCGGATGCTGGGTAGCATTCTCGGTGACACCATTAGCTCTCAGGTGGGTGAAGAACTATATAACATTGTCGAAGAGATTCGCGACCTGGCAATTGGTAGCCACACCACCAATGACTGGACCCAATTAGTCGAATTAATGGGGCAATTGTCCGATGATGAATTGGTGCCCGTCGCCCGCGCTTTTACCCACTTCCTGAATTACGCCAATATTGCTGAGCAACACCATCAAGTCCGACTTGGACGTGAACAATTACGTAATGAAACACTGACTGATAGCACTGACCCACTGCCCGGCTCATTCACTGAATTATTACCGCGCCTGTTAGAAAAAGGCATTACCGGTGATGCACTTTACGATGCGGTAACGACGATGAATGTGGAACTGGTGTTAACCGCACACCCCACAGAAATTACCCGCCGTACCCTGCGCCGTAAATTTAATGAAATCAGTGAAACCCTCTCGACCCTCGATCATGGTGATGCAACACCAACCCATCATCAGCACCATCTAGAAAGACTTCGCCGCCGTATTTTATCCCACTGGCATACGGACGAGATTCGTCGCCATAAACCTACCCCAATAGACGAAGCAAAATGGGTCTTTGCCACGGTAGAGGAAACCCTATGGCAAGCACTGCCCGATTTTTTACGTGAGTTAGACCGACAATTAGCTAAAAAAACTGGGAAGCACTTGCCTTTAACCGCCACACCTATTCGCTTTACCTCATGGATGGGTGGCGACCGGGACGGCAACCCCAATGTCACCGCGAAAGTGACGGAACAAGTCATTACCCTGGGGCGCTGGCAAGCGGCAGACTTATTATTTAATGATATTAATGAGCTGCGTGAAGACCTATCAGTTACCGAGTGTAATCAGGCACTACGAGATAAGGTCGGGCCTCACCGGGAGCCCTATCGGGAGTTTTTACGGGAAGTGCGCCAACGATTACAAAACACCCGTGATTGGGCTGATGCAAAGTTACGAGGCCGAGAGTTAGACCTACCCATTTATTTGTATGATCACGAAATATTAGAACCCCTGCAACTGATACATGATTCATTGGTTGAATGTGGCATGGAGGGTATTGCTGAAGGAAGCCTGGCAACAATTATTCGCCGGGTATCCTGTTTCGGTATGACATTACTGCGACTGGATATTCGACAAGATTCAGAACGTCATCGCGATGCCATCAGCGAAATAACCGATCACTTGGGCATAACAGTCAACGGTGTTTCTTATAAAGATTGGAGTGAAGAAGATAAACAAGCCTTTTTACTCGATGAGATTCAAAACCTTCGCCCCTTAATTCCAGATGACTTTCCTGCGTCACCCGATGCCCAGGAAGTACTCGATACGTTTAAGGTGTTATCACAACAACCTCCATCTGTATTGGGTGCTTATATTATTTCCATGGCGACACACCCATCGGATGTATTGGCTGTGCGTTTATTACAGCAAAAAACCGGCTGTAAACACCCACAACGCATCGTGCCGTTATTTGAAACATTAAGTGATTTGGAAGGTGCGGCACAGGCAATCGATCGCCTGCTTTCCATCGATGATTACAAAAATACCATTGATGGCCATCAGGAAGTCATGATCGGATATTCCGATTCTGCCAAAGATGCCGGTTTTTTTGCCGCCGCCTGGGGGCAATATCAAGCACAGGAATCTATCTACGCTGTTTGTGAAAAGTACGACATACACCTGACCTTATTCCATGGCCGAGGCGGTTCTGCCAGTCGTGGTGGAGGCCCGGCCCACGATGCATTGCTTTCACAACCACCAGGAACAATCAATGGTAGCTTGCGCGTCACTGAACAAGGGGAAATGATTCAGTTTAAATTTGGCTTGCATGAACTGGCGATGCGTAACTTAGAGTTGTATACCACTGGCGCACTGGAAGCCACACTCGCGCCACCACCAAAGCCAAAACAAAGTTGGCGCGATATGATGCAGCAATTATCTGATGACTCTGTCATTGAGTATCGTCGAATTGTTCATCATGATCCGCGTTTCGTACCCTATTTTCGTACCGTCACACCTGAGTTGGAGTTGCGCCGTTTAGCGTTGGGCAGCCGCCCTGCCAAACGACATGTCAGCGGTGGAGTGGAAAGCTTACGGGCAATTCCCTGGGTATTTGCCTGGACACAAATGCGCTTTATGTTGCCTGCCTGGCTGGGTACCGGCAAAGCATTGATGGATGCCACCGAACAAGGCCAGAAAGAGCTACTGCAAGAGATGCAACAAAACTGGACTTTCTTCCGAATGTTAATGGATATGCAGGAAATGGTACTGGCTAAAGTAGACAGCCGTGTCGCCGCCTATTACGAACATCGGCTGCTAAGCTCGGGAGAAATAGAACAGGAATCACTCATAGCATTGGGCAAAGAGTTACAAGCTGGTTTGGTACAGGCAAAAGAGGCCATCCAAAAAATCAGTGGCCATGAATTACTGTACAACAACCCTGCACTGCAACACTCCATTATGCGCCGCAACCCCTACATCGATCCTCTGCATATTACCCAAGTAGAGTTGATGCGCCGTTTGCGTGAACACGACAATGGTGATCAACCCTTGTTAGAACAGGGCTTAATGGTTTCTATCGCAGGTATTGCTGCAGGCTTGAGGAATACAGGGTAGAGAGAAGATCAATACACACCCCCATTTTTTCTATCTTTTAGCGACTATTTCATTGGAGAAATAGGTTTATGACATGTGGATACAAAGGAAAAGTAGCTTGTGAAAGAGATGTTAGAACAGGCCAAAGATATTGTTCTTTTCACACGCCCCAAGAATCAACAGGAAGACTACCAGATGAAGTGCTACTAAACACATTAAAAGAGCTGATCGACTCAGGTGATGGTAACTGGGAAGGCTTTATTTTCCCAAAAGACCTAGATTTTGAAGACCTGCTAGCAGGCACCCGTTTTTGCACTGTTCCCATTAATGCGGAAGGAGCTTTTTTTAACGGGTTAACCATTTCAAATATAACCTTTGAGCACCATGTAAATCTTCAAAGTTCAGTGTTTAAGGGAAAAACTAATTTCGTAGGTACCGAATTTCTAGAATCTCTCTCAATCTATCAATCAATATTTCATGCAGAAAGCAAATTTAGCTCATTGAAAATAGAAAAAACTTTTAATGCAAATACATGTGTCTTTAAGTCCCATTTTTTCTTAGTGGTGAAATAAAAGGGGAAGCAAATTTTACTCAGAGCACTTTTGAAGATAGAGCTGATTTTTGGGGGCAAAGAAATGTTTCTATCACAGTTGGAACAGGAGCTATTAGCTTTGGTACTTCTGCATCTCTCACCTCTTCATCACACTCCTCTGTGGACAAAAGATATAACGTAATTAAGATTTTTTTAGGCATCAAACAAGCTGTATTGACCGCTTGTAATAATCAAAAACAAAATTTTAAAAAGGCAAGTGACCAACTTCGTCGGAGAACCTTAAATTATCTGAGAAAGAAGGTGCCGCTTCAGGATAATTCGGTTGAAATACTTAATCTATTTAAAGGAAGAGCTATATTTGATGGCGTTTCTTTTGAAAAACCATCAAAAGTAGCATTTAAGTCTGTTGATATGAGACAAATACGGCTATCTAGAACTGAATTGAAAAATATTAAATTTATTGGATGTAATTGGTATCAGGCTAAATTAAAGAGAAATGGCCTATATGAAGAGCTACCCCTTCAGGACATGAACTTTACAGATTTTCATCGCGAGTTACCAAATCTTGAAAGTACATACAGATCTATTCGCCTTTCTTTTGAGGAGGATAAAGACTTTCTAAGGGCCAGTGATTTTTATATCGGAGAAATGAATGCGAAGAGACGTCAATTGGGGTTTTGGGGCAGAAAGCTTTTCAGTATAAACGCAATTTATAAAATTATAAGCAATTACGGAACAAGCCCAAGTAGACTGGCATTTTGGTTAGTGTTTATTGCTGCTACCCACAGTATCTTTTCTTTTGAAAAGGTTAATAAAATTTCTCTCCTAAGTACCTACAAATTGTTTATTCTTGGAAGTTTTAGTAAGACAGAAGAGTTTTTTAGTTTACTTATGAGCTCCTTTGTTTATTCTCTTCAAGTATTAACTCTTCAAAGTAATTTTGTTTCTAAGGCCGCAAGCTTTTCTAACTTAGATGTTTTATTAGCCATACTTGGGCCAATTTTTATATCTCTTCTAGTTATTGCTCTACGCGGTAAAATTAAACGCTATTAAATATGTAGAAATCCAAGAAAGGGGCAACATTTTCTAAAAATAGCTCTATTTATCACCTATACCAAAATACAATAGAGAAATTTGTTTCTGACTTAAACACTTACTCTCACCCATAACTACTCCCCCCTTAACGCATCAATCGGGCTTAACTGCGTTGCATTGAGAGCCGGTCTCACACCGGCCATCAGCCCAACAGCCATAGATACAACCAACGCTACGGTTATGATTTCTGGCTTTAGAGCAATAGGTAGCCCTGGAAGAAATATTTGAAGCAAGACGGCCAACAGTACTACGGTCAACACACCGGTTAGACCACCAATTAAACCCAGCAACACAGCCTCACCTAAAAACAGATTACGCACTAGGCTGCGGGTGCACCCCATGGCACGTAGCAACCCTACTTCGCTGGTACGTTCAGCCACGGTAATCATCAGAATGGTCGATATTCCCACTGCACCCACCAACAGTGAAATAGCCCCTAATCCACCCCCGGCATATTTCAGAATTTCCAGAATGTTATCCATGGTTTCCATCATTTGATCCTGGGTGATCAGGGTGAAGTCCTCAAAACCGTGCCGATCAATTAATAATTTACTGATATTTTTTGTGAGGGTTTTCGTGGCTACGGAAGGACTGTAAAAAATATCCACTTCCATCAGGCTTTCGCGGTTAAATAACTGTAAGCCTTTATTGGCGGGAATATAAATCATGTCGTCCAAGTCGGTACCGAGAAACTGCCCTTTGGGTGCGATAACCCCCACGACCCTAAACCGGTTGCCCCCCACATGGACAAACTCACCCAACGGATTGCTGTTACCAAATAACTCCTTCTTCAATTTGCTACCTAGCACCGCAAAAGCTCTGGCCCGGGACATATCCTCCACCGGCAAAAATGTGCCCTGGGCAATTTCCAACTTCCAGGCTTTGTCTGCCAGCGCACCAACTCCCGCTACATCGGTATAACGGCTCATCCCTTTAGCTTTTATTTGGGCCGTACCCATAACCACTGGCACTACTTCCTGTACACCGGGAATGCGCGCCAATGCCTCGGCATCTGCCAGGGATAACGGGCGAGTAGTGTTGAGAATACCGCTAAGGCCAAATGTTTCTGTTTTGCCCGGTGTAATAGCCACAATATGACTACCAAACTGGGTAAACTCCTGAATCACGAACTGTCGCAAACCCTCACCTAATGAACTCAACAGCACCATAGCGGCAATACCGATGGCAAAGCCAAGAATGGTCAAGGTGGAGCGCATTCGCTGCATCCACAGAGCCAAAACCACCCAGCGCAGATAATCCCAAAATTTCATTCTGAGTTATCCCCCCTGACCTCTAAGTGCCAAAACAGGATCTAGAGCTGATGCTCGGCGGGCCGGCATAATAGAAAACACTAATCCAGCTAACAATGCAGTTCCCACTGCTGCAGGCATAGACCACCAGGGTGGAAAAATGGGGAACACTGGCCAGAGCCGACCAATGACCAATACCACTGCCCAGGCAAAAATAATCCCGGCTACGGAACCCAACGATACCAGCATCAACGATTCCCCAAGAAATAATTGCCGTACCTGAGCACTACTGGCTCCAATAGCTTTTAGCAGGCCAATTTCCCGTTTTCTTTGGCTCACGGAAATCAGGCTGAGGTTCATAATCAAAATACCCGCTACTAGTAAGCTGATCGCAGCAATGGCGGCAATTGCCAGGGTCAGGGTAGCGAGAATATTATCAAAGGCTGCGAGCATGGCGTCCTGACTGACGATAGTAATATCCTCATCACCCTCATGCCTCTCACGGATAATTTCCAAAATTCTTTTTTCAGTTCTGCTGGTATCGGCGTTGCCAGTGAGTTCGATGAGCACCCGGAACAATCCCGGCGAATTAAACATTTGTTCAGCCGTGCGCACAGGCACAATGATCATATCGCTCAAGTCCATTCCCAGGGACTCACCTCGCTCAACTAAAACACCGATCACCCGCAAACGCCGGTCTCCAGCTCTGATCCATTCACCAATGGCTCGGCTATGACCGAACAACTCTCGTTTAAGCTTCGAACCCAGTACACAAACAGCCATGGCTTCAGTGCGAGTTCGGTTGGGCAATATTTTCCCTTGGGAAACTTCGAGCTGCCGCACCTGAAAAATTTCCGGCGTACTGCCCAGCACAATGGCTTCACGGGAGAGGCTTTCCACTGCAATGGCAGTGGTACCTGCAATCACTGGAGCTACCGCCTCTATGGAAGGAATACGATCCAATGCCTGGGCATCCTCCAGGGTCAGATCTCTGGGCGCCGTACCATATATGGGTGGAGAACCACCGGTGGTTTCCTTACGCCCGGGAAACACAATCAACAATTGATTACCCAATGCTGAGAACTCCTGATCCACGTAACGGCGAGCACCCTCACCCAAGCTTGTAAGTAGAATAACTGAGGCGACACCTAACCCCACCGCCAATAACAACAAGCCAGTACGCACCCGATGGCGCAAAAAAATCTGCCCGTTAAAACGTATCTGATCAGCCAGGTACATGCTCTGCACCCGTCTGTTTTCCAGAGCCAATACGTGATTCACTTTTTATATCTGCTTCAACGGTACCGTCCACCATACGAATTTGACGTTGGGCACGCTGCCCCAGATTAAGATCGTGGGTAACCACCAGTAGGGTAATACCCTCAGCATTAAGGTTTTCCAGTACCGAGATAATTTCCTTTCCCGATGCCTGATCCAGATTCCCGGTGGGTTCATCCGCCAACAGTATTCTCGGTTTCATCACAATGGCGCGAGCAATGGCTACCCGCTGTAATTGTCCACCGGACAGTTGATTGGGATGATGCCCTGACCAAGCTTCCAGACCGACTTGGGCCAAGACGGCTGTGGCAGCGGCACGGCGCTCACTCAAAGCTATGCCAGCCAACATCATCGGGAGTTCAACGTTTTCCTGAGTAGTAAGCCGGTTAACCAAGTGAAATGATTGAAAGATAAAGCCGATCTGTTCACCACGAAGCCGGGCTCGCTGTTCCTCAGGGAGGGATTCGGTATGAATATTGTCCAACAAATAACTACCGCTATCGGGGCGGTCCAGCAATCCAATCATATTCAGCAGGGTAGATTTTCCGGAGCCAGATGGTCCCATTACAGACAAGTACTCACCTTCCCCAACGGAGATACTGACATCCCTGAGTGCTCGAAGAGGTGAGTCACCCACCATGTAGGTTTTATTGACGTTCTGTAGTTCGATCATTTAGTTCAGTTCAATCATTTAGTTCAGCTTAGTCGTCAACAATGCCAACTTCTGCCCTAGCGCCAGCTACTACACCAGTACTACCAATATTGCTGACAATACTTTCCCCCTCTGAAAGCCCACTGGCGACTTCGGTATAGCGCCAATTAGACAGGCCTTTTTCAATGGCCTTATGTTGAAGGTTTCCCTCCCCATCTAGCACCATAACAAAGCTATCATCCACCACCAGTTCAGAGGGAATTCGAAGTACGTTATCTCGACTATTAAGAATAATTTCCATATCTGCACTGTAACCGGCTAACAGTTTTACCCCCTCTGGCAATGAGGTCAGGTCTGCTTCGACTTCTACCGTGCGCGCCTGTTTTTCAAAATCCATAATATAGGGCGAAATGCGCCTTATTTTGGCCGGGAAGGCTTTGCCTCGAAAAGCATCTAATGTCACTCGTACCCGGTCACCAATGGCAATATCTGAGGCGTCCACCTCGTCAATGGGTGCGCTAATGTAATGACAATCATCGGTGAGTAAATCAATCGCAGGTGGTGTAGCAACACCAGGGGGTGAAGGCGTAGAAAACTCCCCTATTTCACCAGTTACTTCCGCAACAGAACCAGCAAATGGTGCTCTCAGATGTGTTTGCTCCAATACAGCTTGGGCAGCAGTTACCGCAGAGCGAGCTTGAATTTCACGAGCCTTAGCAGCCTCACAACTGGCCTTACTCGCCTCAGATCGCGACTTGGCAAGATCAGCAGATTCTTTCGATACCAAATTCTTTTTGACTAAGTTCACTATACGACGGTATTCCCGGCTATCAGACTGAGCAGATATGCAGATACTTTGGCGTTCCTGTACCGCCGACTTCTCGGAGGCCTGTGAAACTGCCACCTGTGCCGCTCTATCCTCATTCCAAAGGGACATCAATAATTGCCCTGCCTCGACATGATCACCCTCTTTAACAAAAAGCTGGGCAATTTGCCCCCCTATAGGCAACGATAAGCGGGAACGCTGGCAGGCTTTGACTGTTCCTGCTCTGGTGTTGGCCACAGTCTGTTCAACGGTGCCTAATTCTACCGAAACAATAGAAACGACTACCGGTTCTGGCCGAGACAACAGGTAAAACAACCCAACGAAGAACACCCCGATGACAGCAAAGATAATTCTTTTTTTCATAACTATTTGCCCTGAACATAGCTCTGCATGATGCTATAGAAAATAGATCTACTTCCTAATCATAGACCTAGAGTTAAATATCATCTGTTGATATAGGTCTAAAATAATCATTTCAAATTGGTGCTTAAATACAAATAAATTAAAACCGTATAAATTTCCCATAAAAAAAGCGAACCGAAGGTCGCTTTTTAAAGATCACTAATTAAAGAGTAACTAGGCTGTTAGCCCTGTTTATATCCCGGGTGAAGCCTTTTATATACAAGGTGAAGCCTCTTATAGAATAGAAGGTGAAGCCTCTAGAAACGGCCCATCCACACAAAGCCTACGACCATCTGGTGCCGCGCAGGCACCACAAAGACCTATTCCACATTTGGTCAGGTAATCAATGGCACTAAAAATTTGATCATCTCGGCAGAATTCCCGCTGCACCTTAATGGCAGCATGAACCATAGGCTCTGGGCCACAGTTATAGAACACTAGATTATCCAACTCATCCTGAGGCATTTCTTTCAAACGTTCCCTTAGCAGTTCAGTGACAAAGCCTTGAAAACCTTCACTGCCATCATCTGTAGCCACATGGACATCGGCAATTTTTTTGCACTCTTCAAGGAAATACAAACGCTCACCACTACGGGCACCGGTGAAAATCTCAGCATTGTCAAAATCGCGGGCAATTTGATAGACCGCAGCTAAACCAGTTCCGCCACTGACGGTCATAACTTTTGCCCCATCATGAGGATTTACTGGGATACCGTGGGGCCCTCTGACATAGGCTTCAATACCCGGCTCAAGAGCCATCAGTTCATGGGTAAAGAGACCAACATCAATCACGACCAGAGAAAAAGGGTCATCGGTAAGTGCAGAGAATGGTTTTTCACCCAACCCTGGAATCCAAAGGAAAATAAACTCTCCTGCCTGCACATTAACCTTACGATCAAAGGTGAGAATACAAATATCATCGGTGACCCGCTCATTGGATACCAATGTAACCGGGCGGTACTGCATATCTACATCGTAACGAATATGGCTTTCTGCTTGATTTTTTTCGTTTTCGATATCCCGCTGCAAGGTTTGGAAGTAATCACGCATTTCATCGGTGGTTAGGCCAATTAATGCTGAACCAACACCCACCACATCAGCTCCAGCATTCACAAATGCTCGAACATCATCGGCACTGCTGACGCCACCACAACCAATTATCGGGCAATCAACCGCCTCGGCAATTTCACGTACACATTTCAAACCTATGGGCAATACACCTTTGCCCGACATTCCACCGGCACCATTACTCAATACTGGATGCCCATGCGAAGAGGTATAACCTGGGCCTACGGTATTAATGGCGCATAATCCATCCGCACCACCTTCGACAGCGGCTCTCGCTATTTCTGCAATGTTATCTGTATTCGGTGTCAGCTTGGGTATCACAGGAATATCCACAACAGCTTTCACTGCTGCTGTAATTTCTTTGACCAGCTCAGGGTCTTGCCCCATAGCCATGCCATAGCCCTTGGCATGTGGGCAGGATAAATTCAATTCGAGTCCGTCAGATACGGGGGCAACAATTTTTGCGACTTCGACAAACTCTTCCACACTGCCACCAAAAATAGAGGTCAGCAGGAAACGATCTTCAGGTACATTCAACGTGGCCAGTGATTCGGCCAGCTGTTTAGCACCAGGGTTTGTCAGACCTACCGCATTTACAAAACAACCTGGGGCATATTGACTGATAACGGGCTCACGGTAACCAGATCTTGGCTCTAGACCTACACTCTTTGTTGTTAACACACCTACTTCGGGCATGGTGTCAAAAATATGCTGAATAATTGAAGCAGCGGTTGTCACAATTCCTGAAGGAATGGTGAACGGCGAGGTAATTTTCTTACCGAAAAATTCGCTGTTTAAAAATTCATCGCTATTAAAGGGCGCTGTTTTTGCTATGGAAAGTTTTGACATTAAGTGCTTCTAGCCTAGGAGATGGTATAAGTGTGGATGCAGAAGGATAAACGTCCTTAGTGTTGAAATCCACAACAGGATAGAATCCCAGCAGGTTATAACTACTTAACAGCTACTTAATAACTACCTAGCGACTACTTAGTAACTGCCCAACAACGACAATTTGCCTGCTGTTCATTATTTTAGCTTCTCACCATAGTGAAACAAACAGTATTCGCCAGGCTGAATTTGCTGCCAGGTTTCATTTGATGTTAGTGGCTGAGTTGCTATGACAGTGACAACATCGTTTGGTGTGGTCTCCTGCTTAAAATCAATGATTACGTCTTCATCCTTTAAGCTCGCTTCGCCAAAGGGTGCACACCGGGTAATCCAGTGAAGGTTATTACTGCAATAGGCCATCAAATATTCACCATCCGTGAGCAACATATTGAACACACCCAGTTTATTTAGCTGATCAGCCAGCTCAGCAATATAACCAAACACTTCCACTCTATTTTCTGGTGCAGAGGCGTAACGGGTTTTTAGTTGCTGAAGCAGCCAACAAAAAGCATGCTCACTATCGGTCTCACCAATGGGTGTGTAAAAACCGGTCTCAAGGTTGCCATGGTTCTCAAGCTGGCCATTATGGGCAAAGGTCCAATTTCGCCCCCATAGTTCCCGGGTAAAAGGGTGGGTATTCTCGAGACTAACTGCGCCGCTATTGGCTTGACGAATATGACTGACGACGGAGCAGCTCTTGATTGGGTAATCAACCACGAGAGCCGCAATTTTTGATTCGCAGGAGGGTGATGGATCTTTGAATGAACGACAACCTTTGCCTTCGTAAAAGGTGATACCCCAACCATCAGCATGGGGGCCAGTTTTACCCCCTCGCTGTATCAAACCGGTAAAGCTGAAACAAATATCCGTAGGGACATTGGCACTCATGCCCAGTAATTCACACATGGCAGATAATTCTCTGCTTATACATTAACTGCTTGTTTAATTTCATGATCGACAAGCTCCTGTTGCCCCAAAAGCAAAGGTCCGGAATGAAAATGAAATTCTCTATCAGGCTGCTCAATTAATTCTTGTTCACACTCTCGGATCGATTGAATACGACTATCAATTGATTTGTCACTAGCAGCTTTTTTTGCCAGTGAAAGATAATCGCGATAATGGCGCCCTTCGGATTTTAATAACGACAGGTAAAACTGCTTTAATTCATCGTCTAGATAAGGTGCCAGTTTTGCAAATCGCTCACAGGACCTAGCTTCAATAAATGCACCTACGATCAGAGTATCCACCAATTTAGCTGGTTCGTGGGTACGAACCATTTTCCTCAATCCAGCAGCATAACGGGAAGCACTGATATTCCGATACGCAACACCCCTGGCTTCCATAATCGCAATCACTTGCTCGAAATGGCGCATTTCTTCACGGGCTAACCGCGACATTTTGTTGAGCAACTCAAAGTTATCCACATAACGATAGATCAAATTAAGGGCCGTACTGGCCGCTTTTTTCTCACAATTTGCATGATCTATCAGCAAAATATCTGGATGCTTCAATGCTGATGCTATCCACTCATCTGGTGTTTCACAGGGCAAAAAGTCTTTTATTTCATCTAATGCCGTTATTGCCACAGATACTAACCCTTATCCTAAATTTACTAATGGGGCATTGTAGTCTTTAGGATCAGTTAACTCTATCAACCACAATAGATATAACGACAACCAATATAATATGACCAGCCCCCCCAGTGAATGGCCCCTATCCATCCAGTAATATCTCAAATTTGGGCATAAATTTATTAGGTTGCCTATTCTAATCCGCTATGACTAAATTGATGTCTATGTATTAGATGTCAGGACCCTATCGTCCTAGACCCCAAGCTGTAGAGTAGGCTATATATGCAATATCAGTTATTTGATCTATACCGCCAATCACTTACCCCATTAACTGCCACATTGGACCTCGTGCACGATCTTGTCACCGATGACAAATATCCTTTAGCAAAAACGCGTTACGGCAGATTGCGTAAAGCGGTTCTTGAGTCTACAACTCGGATACTAAAACACTACCCAAAACAAGGGTTTGAATACGAGCCTGTTATTATTGACGATGAAGAATACCCTGTTAGTGAAACAGTGGTTGTGGAAAAACCTTTCTGTAATTTATTGCGTTTTCGCCGTGAAGATCTTCCTGAAGATGCACCCAAATTACTCTGTGTCGCAGCATTATCAGGCCACCATGCAACCCTGGCACGGGAAACTTTTAGAGAATTATTACCTGACTACGAAGTTTATGTCACGGATTGGCTGGATGCCCGTGATGTCCCTTTATCAGAAGGTAAATTTGGCTATGAAGAATACGTCGGCTATTTAGTAGATTTCATGAATCACATGGGTCCAAACAATCACGTTTTTGCTATCTGCCAAGCTGCTGTTCCTGCCATAACCGCTGTTTGTCATATGTCGAAGGAACAAGATGTTTGCCGTCCAAAGACCTTAACAATGATGGCAGGACCTATTGATATTAGAGTCAATCCAAACGCATTTACCAAACAAATTTACAAACTTTCTGCTAAAGCCCTTGAACGAATCGCCATTCATAAAGTTCCTAGACGGTATGAAGGCGCAGGGCGGTCAGTATATCCAGGCAACATGCAGCTAGGCGGCTTCATGTCCATGAACATGAAATCCCACATGGAAAAGCATATCCAGTTCTTCAAGGACATTGTTCAGGGTAATGCTGACGATGCTGATAAGCACCGTGATTTCTATGATGAGTATATGGCAGTGCTTGATATGGATGCCGATTTTTATATGGAAACCATGGACCGCATATTCCTGGATCAGCATTTGCCCAAAGGTATCATGCAATACCAAGGAAAAACTGTGAGTTGTAGTGACATTACAGATGTCGCCATTCTTACTCTAGAAGGTGAACAAGATGACATGATTAGCCTGGGCCAGACAGAAGCAGCCCTCCACCTTTGCGATAAACTCCCTAGAAAATTGAAAAAGCACTATGTTCAAAAAGGCGTAGGTCATTACGGAATCTTTAATGGTAGTAAATACCGTAAAGGTGTTGCTCCCAAAATTAAAAGCTGGATCAACAAACATCACGAATAATATCGCTAGATATAACACCTGTGATCAAAAAAGGCCGACAAATGTCGGCCTTTTTATTGTTGTAACCAGTCGTCACATCCTAGTGAAACATAATCAATCCCTTGTTATTTTAAGCTTTCACTTCTCTGCTTGTTTTTAAGTGCCAGCTTTTCTTTTTTACGATTAATGATTTGCTCTTCCATAGAAGAGCCGATATGTGTTTCTCCTCGCTTTTTAGCCAGGTTTACTTGCCGCTCCCTTGCCTCATAACGCTTCATTTGCTCTTCACTATGCTTGCCATAGCAGCGATGGCAACTAACACCTTTTTGATAATTAGCGTGCTGTTTATCTTCCTCTGTTATGGGCAAGCGGCAGGCATGGCATTGATCATAGTGGCCTTTTTCTAGGCTGTGATTCACTGTGACTCTGTTATCAAAAACAAAGCACTCACCCTGCCACATGGATTCTTCTTCAGGCACCTGCTCCAGGTAGTTCAGAATACCGCCTTTCAGATGAAAAACTTCTTCAAAACCCTGCTGCTTTAAATAGGCTGTAGACTTCTCACAGCGAATTCCACCGGTACAAAACATGGCTATTTTTTTCTGTTTTTTAGGATCCAGTTCTTTGCTGACATAATCAGGAAATTCACGGAAAGTTTCGGTATCAGGGTTTACTGCATTTTCAAAGGTGCCAATCTCAACCTCGTAGTCATTTCGGGTATCTAGCAACAGCACTTCTGGATCACTGATCAAATCATTCCAATCACTAGGGTCAACATAAGTACCAACAATATGATTAGGATCAATACCCTCTATACCCATGGTCACAATTTCTTTTTTCAGTTTTACCTTGGTCCGGTAGAAAGGATTGCCAGTGACATAGGATTCTTTAACTTCTAACCCTGTAAAACGTGGGTCTTTCTTCAACCAACCTATCACGACATCAATGCCCTGTCTGGAACCAGCAATAGTGCCATTAATGCCTTCAGCAGCGAGCAGCAGAGTTCCTTTCACGCCCTCTTTCACCATCAGGTTCTGAAGGGGCTCTCGAAAGGATTCAAAATCGGGAAATGTTGCAAAGCGATAAAGTGCAGCAACCACCACACTAGCAGGGGATTCAGTCATTTCTTTTCCTCATTGCGACCGGAACGTAAAACCGGGCAAGTTGTAAGGTCTTGTTTCTGACGAAGCCCAATTAAAGCAAAGGAACAAGAGCTCTTCGCCAGAACATTAACAGGGGCGCATTTTAAGTAAATGCCACCCTCTACTCAAGATAACAAAGCTAACTCTCAAACAACCAAACATACAAACTGAAAGGCCCTGATAATACTTACCTTTTCATAATGTTACTGGACTAACTATTGATCTAAACTGGCTACATAGATGCTCCCCATCAGTGTAAGATTGCCGCCTATTTTATTTCAGCTATTAAATGGTATTACAACTATGACTGAGCTGCTGTCCCCCGCAGGTACACTCAAGAACATGAGCTATGCATTTGCCTACGGTGCAGATGCTGTCTATGCGGGGCAGCCCCGCTACAGTCTTCGTGTACGCAATAATGAGTTTAACCATTTGGATGTGATGGCAGGCGCCATTGCGGAAGCTCACGCTCAAAATAAGCAATTCTATATCGCCAGCAATATTTCTCCTCACAACGACAAAATAAGAAGCTATCTTCGCGATATGGAAGAAGTTATAGAAATGCAGCCTGATGCCCTAATTATGTCTGACCCTGGGCTGATCATGATGGTACGGGAAAAATGGCCCGAAATGCCCATTCATCTGTCCGTACAGGCTAACGCCACCAACTACGCTACTGTGAAATTTTGGCATACCCAAGGTATTGTTCGCACTATCCTGTCCCGTGAACTGGGACTGGATGAAATTGAAGAAATTCGCCAACAATGTCCTGAAATGGAATTGGAGGTTTTTGTCCACGGTGCACTCTGTATTGCCTACTCCGGGCGCTGCTTACTATCAGGCTATATGAATCACAGGGACTCCAATCAAGGTGCATGTACCAATGCCTGTCGCTGGAAATACAATGCTAAAGAAGGTAAAGAGACGGAAACGGGCGATATCATCCCAGCAAAAACTTGGGATCCGGAAGAGCTATCTGAACAAAAAGAACAGCAAGAAACACCAATCATGCTACTGGAAGAACAGGGCCGCCCCGGTGAGCTGATGCCCGCTTTTGAAGATGAGCATGGCACCTACATTATGAACTCCAAGGACTTGCGTGCTGTGCAGCATGTGGAGCGCCTGGTCAACATGGGGGTTCAATCACTAAAGATCGAAGGGAGGACAAAGTCCCATTATTATGCAGCTCGCACAGCACAGGTGTACCGTCGAGCCATTGATAACGCTGAGGCTGGCAAACCCTTTGATATGAATATGATGGCTGAATTAGACCACCTGGCAAACAGAGGCTATACCGAAGGCTTTTATCGTCGCCATGTGCCCCAGGAATACCAAAACTATGAACAAGGTGTTTCCACCAATCCAAATCAGCAATTTGTCGGTGAAATCAGTGCTGTCGAGACAGATAAAAGCTGGCTCACTGTCGATGTTAAAAACCGGTTTGAAACCGGTGATACACTTGAATTAATTACACCTCAGGGCAATACATCCTTTAATTTGGATGCACTAGAAAACCTTGAGGGCAACAAAATAGAGGCCGCACCAGGTTCCGGGCATATTGTTCGTATTCCTGTACCTGAATCACTAGCAGGACAGTTATCATTACCTGAGAATGGTGGCTACGCTATGCTCATGAGGCATATGTAAGTCATTCGATATTTTAGAATAACGGAATCATGTTATGGCAAGACTTGCAGTAATTTTAGCCATTGCCATTCTCGGCTACCTACTTTGGCAAGGACTAAAAAAACAGTCACCGGAACGACGCCGAAAAACACTGCTACGAAGTGTTTTTTTTGGGCTGATTGGCATAGTTTTAATACTCGCTGCAACAGGCCGGGTTCACTGGCTAATGGCGGCAGCAGCGGCAGCTATTCCTTTTATTAAAATACTATTTGGTTTATTACTGCGCTCCTTGCCTTTTCTCCAAATTTGGCAAAAACAGCGCCAA
>Ga0233450_10000527_pt1 | contig 43656 bp, 25 predicted proteins | sample 011ome_30_FD_189956 | JGI IMG/M metagenome (GOLD analysis project Ga0233450, IMG submission 189956) | Coastal salt marsh microbial communities from the Groves Creek Marsh, Skidaway Island, Georgia - 011501CT (spades assembly) | ecosystem: Environmental > Aquatic > Marine > Intertidal zone >... | reverse complement strand
AACACTACACTTCTTTTAAGTTGTTCTCTGTTGGGAAAAACGGGCCTCGAAGTCGTACAAAAATCCGATCGAACATCGAATTCATCTCCGTCGATCGAGAGAGTTTAGACGGCTACAAAGAAGAAGAGTTCTCCTCTAAAACCTGCGACGAGTGAAATGGAAGAAGAAGGAGGAGGAGGAGCAGGAGGAGAAGAACAAGATCCGTTTAATCCGAACAACGAGCAGTACAACGCCGCCACGATTCAGACGACGATTCAGACGGGAGGAGGGCAACGCGAGAATTATTCGGACGAGGACGATCGCGCGCCAAGACGTGGTGGAGGAGGATCAGGAGGTGGGAATAATCAGCCTCGGGAACAACAACAACAACAACAACAACAACGCTCGATGATGGACCAACAAGTACCGCAACCGGATCAGCAACATCCACCGAGATCAAATAATAATAATAATAATAACAATAACAATAACAGGTATAATCAGCCGCCCAACAGAGGAGGAGGAGATTATCAAAGGCCGCAGCACGTGGCGCAGCAGTTCGCGAATAATACCGGCTACGGCGGCCGAGGCGGCGGACGGGGCGGCGGATACCAAGACAGAGGGAGAGGAGGAAGAGGTGATACGAGATACGACTCGAGGTACGACGATAGATATCCGCCCGCGCAACAACACGGGCGAGGAGGGTACGGCGGCGGAGAGAGATACGATCAAAATTCGGCGCCGTATAGAGGAGGATACGACAGAGGAGGAGGAGGAGGAAGAGGGTACGACCGACAGCAACAACAGACCCCGTACGACGCGAGGTACGATGAAAGGTACGATTCCAGGTACCCGCCGTTAGATGCAGGCAGAGGAGGAGGAAGAGGTGCTGGATATGATCGAGGAAGAGGCGGAGGCGGATACCGCGACCGAGAACCAGCTCCATTGAACGCCGCCGCGGCGCCGTATCGCTACGACGAGCGCTACGCGGACCCTGCTTTAGAGCCCGTGCAACCGCCGTTACCAGCCGGCGGTAATCCACCGGCTCAAAGAGGGTACGAAGATAGACGGGCGCCACCGCCAGTGAAACCGCGAGACGATGATTACGACGTCTACGTTATGAACACCGAAGGCAACAACGGTTTAGTCGTCGGCCCAAGAGGCGCCAACGTGAAGAAGTTGGAGCAAATGTCCGGTTGTAAAATTAACTGCAATCAAGATAAGACGACGGTGGAAATTTCTGGCCCGCCCCGTGGAATTCAAATGGCCATCGAAGCTATTAATGATTTAATCGATTCAAGGCTTATGGACGCCACCGCGCAAGTTGGAGGAGGAGGAGGAAGAGGACCGCCGCCACACCAACGCGATAGCAGAGATTTGAGACACACGATTGGCGGCGGCGGCGGCGGCGGAAGCGGTATGAAACGAGGTCGATACGAGGACGATTATCCACCATTGGACGATCATGGAGTTGGTGGACCAAACTCCGCCGGAAAACGTCAACGAGGGAACGACGGCGGTATCGTACATCTCACTTTAATAGACAAACTCAGAGAGGAGGCGGCGAGAAGAAACATTCAACCGTACGAGCCAATCCAAACTGATTTCATCTTGCAACTTCCTCAAGATGAGCGAGGCAAAGTCAGTTACGAGGAAGTCGTCGGCGAGAACTTGGGATTGATCATCGGCAAAAAATTCAACACGCACAAAGAGTTGCAACGAATCATGGACTGTTCGTTCAAGGTTTGGGACGAGAAGAAAGCGGTGTCTTACCACGGGTTCCCGGAGAAGGTTATCGAGGCTGTTTTGTTGGTGCAGGAGTTGTGTTATTTAGGCCAAGCGACAAAAAGAGCGCGAGAAGAGGAAGGCGATCCGCTACCGGTAAAACAACACAATCAACATCAACATCATCAGCAGCAACAGCAGCAACAACAACCACAACAACAATCGCGACAACAGAACAATAAAGAGGAAACCTACGAACCGAAGGAGGGCGAAATCATCGAAACGATAGAAGCGCCGGGGAAAATCGGTTTAGTCTTGGGCCGTAAAGGTGTCAACATCACGCGCATTCGAAGAGTGTCCAATTGCAACGTCCATGCGGACAACGAGACGCAATCCATTCGTATCGTTGGCATCCCAGAAAACGTACAAAAATGCGTGGCGTTGATCAACGAAACCATCGAGAGAGGCAATAAGAACAGAGCGGAGAAACAACAACAACAACAACAACAACAACAGCAACAAGGAGAAGCGCCAGCCGCCGCCGCGACTGAAGACGAGCCCATAGCCGACGCGGATGCCGACGCCCAGCAACAAGAGGAAGGCGGAGCGATGGTCCCAGCAGCCGAAGAGCAACACCAACCGGCTGAATTAGCCGACGCGGATGCTGAAAACGCCGCCCCAGCTCCGGCGCCGACGACGACGGAGACCGAACAACAACAACAACAAGAAACTGACGCCGACTTCTCCAAAATGACCGTCGCGCAACTCAAAGTTGAACTCGAGAAGAGGAACCTCCCGCAAGATGGTCTCAAAGCGGCGCTCATTCAGAGGCTCGAAGAAGCTGCTTGATTTATTATACCATCATCGTCATAAACACATCATTTTTAATTGAAAACAAACTCTCGTTTATATTATGAATAAAGAACATCTCGCACACCTTCCAAAAGCAGCGCACGCTTCAGAAAAAAAAGCGCGCAGTACGCTCTCACGCTTCTCACTCCTTCTTCACCACGATGCGCGCTCCTGTGCCTGTTTTAGCCGCGCTCTCGTCGTAAACACGAAGAGAGGTACTGCGAGGAATACCATGCCTCCCATTTATTACTGTTGCGTGTGGTACTTCATCTTCTGCGGCGGACTCGCGGTCCTTATTCCGTACCTCCCGGTGATATTCCGTCACTGGAACTTATCGCCGTCGCAAATCGGCATCATCGCGGCGTGTAAACCTTTAATAGGATTCGGCATTCAACCAATGTGGGGGCAGATTGCGGATTACACGAAACTGCACAGCAAAATACACGCGTTTTGCTTATTCGCGTCCGCGTGTGGGTACGGAAGTCTTTATTTTCAAAAGAGAGAGTTTGGGAGAATATTAGCGCACGTTTTGGTGACGGAAACGTTCGGCTCGGGTGGCTTTTTCTTGGCGGATAACGCGACGAATTTTATGGTATCGAAACATCTCGAGCGGAATCCGAGAAGTTCGATATCGTACGGGAAGGTGAGGTTGTGGGGTGCCGTAGGATGGGGGTACGTTTTCGCGCCGCTGATGGGATTGGTGTTGACGGAGGAGAAGAACGCGCAGTTCGCGCCATTTTTGGCGTACGTTATTCTGTTTTCGATGGCGAGCGCGATTGCGTTGAGGATGGAGCATCACGAGAAGGAAGTAGCGGACGAAGGAGACGATGCAGAAATTGTGGTGATGAATGACGACGAAGGCGAAAACGAAAGGATGGTGGGTGTCGCGAGTAGCAGTAGTCGTAATCGCGGCGGTGGTGGCCGCGGCGGTAGGGTTGGTGCGGACGGCACTCCTTCGAAAATGAAACGAACTGCCTCGTTCGCCGATTTCAACGACGTCTCCAAGCGCACGTTTCGAATCGTCACCGAACCGAGTGCGTTTTTAGTTTTCCTTTTGTTTTTACTCATGGCGTTGAGTATGGCATTAACGGACACGTATTTATTCTTGCACTTGGAGACGTTAGGAGCGCCTCCAATATTGATGGGTCTCGCGCTTTTCTTCACGTGCGTCGCGGAAGTGCCGGTGTTCTTTCACGAGAAGAAAATTAAAGAGTTTTTAGGTTTAGACCGTTCGATGTTACTTATTCTCGTCGCGTACATCTTTCGACAGTTGGGATACGCGTCTTTGAAATCGTTTGGGAGTCCGTGGTTCGTGTTGCCGTTACAATTACTTCACGGCATCACCTTTGGATTGTATTGGTCCGTAGGCGTTGAATTCTCGCGGTTACTCGCGCCGGAAGATTTACGCGCTGCGGTGATGGGGTTCTTCTCCGGGATGAACTCGCTGGGAGCTTTTTTAGGCGCTATTTGTGGTGGACGCGTGTACGATAGAGTTGGTGGGGGAGGCTTGTTCTTCATCGCGGCTGCCGGGAATACGATTTTATCACTCGTCTTTGCGTTGAAGATGGCGTTTGGAAAACGAGTCGTGCCGACAACAAACACGGTCGTCGATAACATCATAGAAATAGATATGAGCGGCTTTGTGAGATTAGAAAGTAGCATGCCGCCCTCGTCTTCTTTGAGCGATGCAGGTGAAAGAGATGACCTTGACATTGATAGGAGTATTGATAGTAGAATCTAGATGTTTAGGTATGTGTAGTACTAGTAGTAGGTTAGGTGAAATTAATTGTTGTTTTGTATATTCTTTTGCTTGCGCTACCATTATGTGTTTTAAAGTACATTTAAGAAAAGGGTCTCCCCGCGCCTGTGTAACCACACGTCGTATCACCCGTTCGTGGTGAAATCGTATTCAATCGTCGGCATCGCGGATTGCATAAACTTCAAAAACACGATTAAATATCTCTCCACGCTCGGTTTTTCTTCCTCCTCCTCCTCCTCCTCTTCTTCTTCTCCATCTCCCCCGCCTCCTCCAGTGGACGTTGTCATCATTTTCACCAACTTTTTCATCACGCTCGCGTGTTTGCACGGATGCACCGAAGCCGAGGAGACGTTCGTGTGCGGATGCGGGTCTATCGTGACTGTCTTTTTCGCGTGATCCGCGCTTATGTCTTCGTATACCAATTTCGGTGGGAGACTGTTTCTTTGCTCGTCGTATCCATTCAACCAAACTCGCGGCGTTTGGTAGTACTTATCCCAGGTGATGGAAACGTCGTATGTTCGCGTGCGCAATAAATCTTCGTTGTTTTTTTCCTTCTTCGGCGCGGCGATGAGAATAGCGTCGTCTTCGTCCACGTCTTCCATGTCTGGAATAGACTCGTCGTCGTCGTCGTCGCCGTCGTTATCATCATCTCTATCATTATCTTCTACGTTCACTCGGCTAATATCCGGAATCTCGTCGACGACGCCGTCCTCCCCCTCCCCGTTCCCGCCTTCTCCGTCGTCGTCGTCGTCGTCTAAATCGTCGTCGTCGCCATCCGCGCGTCGCGACGACGGGGCCTCCTTGTTCCCGGCTTCCACCCACCCCTCGTCTTCTCCGCTCAGTGCGACTTCTTTCCCGCAATACTCCTCCATCGCTTTCGCGCGTTTTCTGCACGGCACGTTCCTCGTCGCTAAGTATTGTTTCTCTTCCGGTAAATATTTCTTCCTCGTTTCTCGAGCGCTGCTTTTTTTCCACTGCCACGTCGGGCACGTTTCGACGAGATAGTCCCCCGCTTTGACGAAATCCTCCGGGGTGAGCGTTCCGTTTTCTAAAAATTGCGACGATCCCGTCGGAACAGACGTGATGGATTCCACCGCGGATTTCACCACGGTGTGCACGGAGTGTCGGATCGAAGGTGGGATGAAGTTTGCCATTTCTACGTTTCGTGCAAAACAAACACCTCGTGTGCGTTTTTTACTCTTCTTTTGTGTAACTGTATGCGGGAAGAAAAAACTTTGGATGATGATTTTGAACTCTCTCTCTCTTTCTCTCTCTCTCTCGCCTTTGAAGCGCGCACGTTCAACCACGCGACACTTTTGGTCGAACGAATACTGCGCTCGTTTTTTCTCGTCTCTCAGAGTACACAACAAAAAGGTCGACTGATGACTTTCGCGTGCGTTCGTGTGTTCTGCTCGTTTTTTTGAAAAGACTATTGTTTAGGGTTTTTGATGGAAAAAAATTCAAAAATTTTCAAAAACCGTCTCGTCGTTTGACATCATCCTCAGAAGAGGTGTTTGGTCGCGCGCGCATACATCATCCTCATTCGAGAAGGAGATGACTTCGACCAAAACGACGACGACGAGTTCGCCTCTTTTTGGAAAGAGCGGTGTTTCTTTTGTTGTTGGAGCGACGAGAGTGAAGAATTATACTAAGAATATCAACAGAAGAGGAAGAAGACAGACTTTGACGAGATGTGCATCCGCCTCCCCCGAAAAGGAAGCATCATCATCTTTAGAGACGAGGAGAAGTACTCGCGTGCTTCGACTCTTCCGAACGCCGTTTCTCTCCGAAGAGGCGTGCGAGACGCTCGTCGCGAAAGTCAATCGTAAACTACTTTCCGAATCATCCTCAGGAAATGAAAGTCTGATCATCGGGTCGATCAAAACCGAGCAGTGTTTCAACGTCGAGTTGACGACTTCGTTGTCGGCGGAGAAGATGGCGACGTTGGAGTGGCTCTTACGGGAGACGTACGAACCGGAATTGTTCGGCGAAAAAACGAGTTTATCCGGCGATATCGCACCATCCGTGGTTGAAGTCGGCCCAAGACTGGCGTTTCAATCCGCGTGGAGCACGAACGCGGTGTCGATATGTAATTCCTGCGGCGTTCCCGAGGTGAAACGTTTGGAGAGGAGCCGAAGGTTCGAGTTGTTTCGCGCGGACGGGACGAAGATGGAAAATCAGGAGGTAAAGGTACTGTTCGCGAAAGAAGTGCACGATCGGATGACGGAGTGCGTGTTCGACGAACCGTTGATGAGTTTTTCGTTGGACGCGACGATTCCGGAGGTGTACGAGGTGCCGATTTTAACCGAAGGGAGGAAAGCGTTGGAGAAGGTGGATAAAGAACTCGGCTTGGCGTTTGACGATCAAGATTTTGATTTTTACATGCAACTGTTCGGGGAGGACATCAAGAGGAATCCAACGAACGTGGAATTGTTCGATATGGCGCAATCAAACTCGGAACACTCGAGGCATTGGTTTTTCAGCGGGAAGTTAACCGTGGACGGGGTGCCGATTGAGAAGTCGTTGTTTAAGATGGTGAAAGAGACGATTGAAGGCGCGCCGATGCATAACTCGTCGATTTCGTTTAAAGATAATTCGAGTGCGATTCGAGGGTACGAGTGCACGCCGTTGAGACCAGTGAACGCCGGAGAGAGCACGAGCATGCAACCGAGGAAAGTGGATTACGATTTGTTGTTAACCGCGGAGACGCACAACTTTCCCAGCGGGGTCGCGCCGTATCCAGGCGCGGAAACTGGCACTGGCGGAAGAATTCGCGACACGCACGCGACTGGCGTTGGGTCGACTTTAGTCGCCGGAACCGCCGGGTATGTCGTCGGTAACTTACAAATGCCCGGGAATGAGTTGCCGCACGAAGACAAATCGTTCCAGTACCCGAGCAACTTGGCGTCGCCGTTGCAAATTTTAATCGACGCCTCGAACGGCGCGAGCGATTACGGGAACAAGTTTGGCGAACCGGTTATTGCTGGTTATTGTCGAACGTTCGGAAGCCGTTTACCGAACGGCGAACGACGCGAATATATTAAGCCAATCATGTTTTCCGCCGGTTTCGGTCAAATCGATCACACCAACTTGGAAAAACAAGAAGGCGATTTGGGCATGTTGGTCGTTAAAATCGGTGGTCCGGCGTATAGAATCGGCATGGGCGGCGGTGCTGCGTCCTCTAAAGCCGGCGGCGAAGACGAAGCGAACGCGAGCTTGGATTTCAACGCCGTCCAAAGAGGCGACGCGGAAATGAGTAACAAGTTGAACCGCGTGGTGAAAGCGTGCGTGGAGTTGATGGACAAGAACCCAATTTTGAGCATTCACGATCAAGGTGCCGGCGGGAACTGTAACGTCGTCAAGGAGTTGATCTACCCGAAAGGTGGAGAGATTAACATTCGCGCGGTGAAACTTGGCGACGAGACCATGTCCGTCCTCGAAATTTGGGGCGCCGAGTACCAAGAAAACTCCGCCATGCTCATCAAACCAGAATCGTTACCGATCATCGAAAAGGTTTGCGCGAGAGAGCGATGCCCATTTAGCGTGCTCGGATCTATAAACGGCAGTGGTCGCGTGACGTTGAAAGATCCGTTGGCTAAGCCTGGTACGGTTGGCGAGTTCCCGGAAGATTTGGATTTAGAAAAGGTCTTGGGCGACGTGCCGAAGAAAAAGTACGATTTGAAGAGAGCGCCGCCGTCGGTGAAACCGTTGACGATCACGGATTCGCCAAAAGACGTTCTCGGTCGCGTGTTGAAGTTACCGTCCGTGTGCTCGAAACGCTTTTTAACCACAAAAGTCGATCGTTCAGTTACTGGCTTAATCGTCCAACAACAGTGCGCCGGAGAATTGCAAATCCCGGTGAACGACTGCGCGGTGATTTCGCAAACGCACTTTGGCAAGACTGGTGGTGCGACGAGTATTGGCGAAGCGCCGATCAAGGGTTTAATCGATCCGAGAGCGATGGCGAGAGTCACGTTAGGGGAATCCTTGACTAACTTGGCGTTCGCCAACACCACCGGTTTGAAAGATATCAAGTATTCCGGAAACTGGATGTACGCTGCGAAATTGGACGGGGAAGGCGCGCACATGTACGACGCGTGCGATGCGTTGAAAGATACGATGATTCAACTCGGCGTTGCCATTGATGGTGGCAAGGATTCCTTATCCATGGCGGCTAGAGCGGGTGGTGAAGTTGTCAAAACGCCCGGAACTTTGGTCATGTCTTCGTACGTCACCGTCCCAGACGTGACCAAATGCGTCACCGCCGACGCTAAGTTGCCAGGTTCCGGTAAATTGGTTTTAGTCGAATACGGGTCTAAAGATGGCTCGAAGAGACGATTGGGTGCTTCAGCCATGGCGCAAGCGTACGACCAAGTCGGCGACGACGTTCCGGACATGGACGATATCGAGACGTTTAGAAACGCGTGGGAGACGACGCAACAGCTCGTCGAGGACGGTAAAATTTCCGCCGGTCACGACGTTTCTGATGGTGGACCAGTTGTTTCCGTGTTGGAAATGGCCTTTCCATCCACCACGGCTGGCGTGGACGTCGAGCTCCCCGGCCCAGACGCCAACGCGGCGTTGTTCGCGGAAGAGTTGTCCGTCGTCTTGGAAGTCTCCCCGGAGAACGAACAACACGTCTTGCAAGCGTACGCCGGGAAAAACGTCACGGCGAGAACTATCGGCTCGGTCACCAACGATGGGAAAGTTTCCATCAAGCACAACGGCGCGATTGTCATCGACGACACCACGGCCAACTTACGAGACGCGTGGGAACACACCTCGTTTGAACTCGAAAAATTACAATCCTCGAACAAAACAGTCGCGATGGAGAAAGCCGGCTTGCGCAACCGCAAAGCGCCGACGTGGAAGCTCACGTACGATTTAAAACCAACCGATCCGGCGAAACTTTCGCGAACGAATAAAGCGAAAGTTGCGATCGTCCGTGAAGAGGGTTCCAACGGCGACCGCGAAATGGCTGCCGCGGTTTACTCCGCCGGCATGGACCCGTGGGACGTGACCATGTCCGATTTGCTCACCGGTAAAACCAACTTGAGCGATTTCCGAGGTCTCGTTTTCGTCGGTGGCTTCTCCTACGCGGACGTGTTAGATTCCGCCAAGGGTTGGGCCGGTGGTATTCGATTTAACGAAAACTTAAAGAATCAGTTCAAAGAATTTTACGAACGAAAAGACACGTTTTCCTTGGGCGTATGCAACGGATGCCAGTTGATGGCTTTGTTAGGATTCATCCCGTCTCAAACCGGCAAGGTTGCGGAAACTCCTGACGCAAAACAACCGAGATTTATTCACAACGACTCGGGTAGATTTGAAAGCCGATTTGTGACGGTTGGTATCGATTCAAACACCCCGTCCATTATGCTTAAAGATATGGGTGGGTCGCGAATGGGAGTCTGGTGCGCGCACGGCGAAGGTAAAGCGCACTTCCCAGACTCGAGCGTCATTTCCGAACTCTCCAAATCCGGTCAGTGCGCGGTGCGATACGTCGATAGCGCCGGAAAACCAACCACGGAATATCCGTTGAATCCGAACGGGTCTCCAGAAGGTATCGCAGGTTTGTGCTCAAAAGATGGCCGACACTTGGCGATGATGCCGCACCCGGAGCGCGCGTTTTTGGGATGGCAGTTGCCCTGGTCGCCGAAAGACGCAAACGTTCAAGACGTCGGGCCGTGGTTGAAGATGTTCCAGAACGCTGCCGATTGGTGCGATGCGAACTAATAATAATAAAGAAGAACAACAAAACGGTTTAAAATAAGTGAGAGTAATAATTGAGAAGAAAAAGAGAAAGAGAGAGAGAGAAAGAGGGAGAAAGAAAAGTGTGAACACGCGTAGCCAAAGCGTACGTATAGAGTAATTTATTTCATACGAATATATAAATAATGTGTGACTATCATCATGATCGTCTCTTCTATCGTTTCCCCACTTTGCTGCATTACGGAGGTAACGCGTTCAAGAACGACATCTTATTCTCTCCCCTCTTCTTCGTCGTCGTAGTTCCGAAACCTGACGGCGAATCGACTTCGTCCTCGTCGTCATCTCCGAAAAATACTCGATCGAGTGCGTTTTGCATGGACCCTTCCCCGTCCAACTCCTTGTCTTCGTCCGAAGAAGACAAGGCGTCTGGATGATCGGAGACGACCAAAACGGGCGTTCGAAAAACTTGACCTTGATCGCTTTCGTCGTCCACGCACAGAGCTGCCGCTGGCGTTTGACCGCCGCTCTTGGAAGTCGTCCCAGATGAGACTTCCGAAGTGCTGCTTTTATTCGTATTCTTACCTCCTGAATTCGGGACTGCGTTTAAACCGGAGTGCGAATATAAAGCCGCGGTGGCCGCAAACATCGCAGCCGCTTTGGCCGTCTCCGTGACTTCATCCTTGTTTTGAGCTGCATTTTTTCTCGCGATCGACGCCGCGAGACTATTGTTGTGAGTGCTATCATCGTTATCATTAGCTACCGCTGTTGCTGCTGAGGAAGAAATATTCGCCGTCCGCAACTTTTCCAAAGCCGCGTTGTACTGATCGTCCAAATCTAATATGTCGTGTAAGGACTGCGTTTCGTTACGACCCCGACCTCGACCGTCGTCGTCATCGTCTTCTTCGTCTTCTTCGTCTTCGTCCTGCGCGTTGAATAAAGTTTGCACGCCGGACCCGTACGTCGCGCCGCCACTACTCGCTAACGACTTCACCGTGACCGCGTCGTCGTCTTCATCCCCTTCCTCGTCTTCCTCCTCTTCCAGCTTATCTAACCTCGTAAACTCCTCCCTGGCCATCCGCGCCGCTCGCACCAATAACGCGCAATCTTCTTTCGCTTCTTTCAGTGCCATCTTTAACTTTGCGTTCTCTCGTTCCGCCGCGTCTGCGCGCGCTTGAAGTAACGCGTCTCTCAGTTGTTCTCCTCCTCCGGAACTTTCTTCCTCCCGTTTCGCTTTCGACGCCGCCGCCCTGAGCGTCAAATACTCCTTCGCGAGTGCTTTCACTCGAGCTTTCATACTTCTCGCCCGTTCGGCGACACCACGCATCGTCTCCCTTCCGTTCTCGTCCTCGGAATCGTACTCAAAGTTCTTTTTTATCGTCGAAATCGAAATTTGCGTGGAAATCATCGCGTCGATCACATCGCTCGCGTCCGCGATGATTTCTCCGAATCGATCGAACAGAAGTCCTTCCTCGTCCGTCATCTTCGGATGTTAAATGCGTTTTAGTCGTCTCTTCCTCTCTCTCTCGAGTACTCTTCCTCGCCAGACTTCAAACGCGCTCTCGAAAAGACAGACAGACGCGCGATCAAAGAGAGAGAGAGAGAGAGAGATCGACGACGAGCGGGAGTTTTAACAACAACACCAACACCTTGATGCCCGTTGGGAAAAAGCGTCAAAATATCTTCACACGAAGCGGATTGGATTTGGACGACGTCTTCTTCACTCTCGGGCGCTCCTGCACACACACACACGAGAGAGAGAGAGAGAGACAGACAGAGAGAGGAGAAGGATCTCGCGAGTCGTACGGGGAGAGGAGTAAATAATGAGTGTATTGCAGTGCATTGAGAGTCTCTTTATTCTTAATTGGGTAAACCTTAAATACTACCAGAGAGAAGAGTTTTAAAGCGGTAGTAGAGGTTTAATATCATAATATACTATACCTTTCTTTCTTTCTTTCTGTGCGTGTGTGTGTTTATATTCTCACTTCTCGTCGTAGTGTGTAATAAGCATATAAAGTTCTCTCTCTCTCTCTTTCATCAAACTCGTTATTACGCTCAACGTTTTTATACAATGGTGTTGTTGTTGTTGTTATTACGCATGCGAAAACATTTAATTTACGGCAAACCGGCGTTTCTCCACGCCCCGTAGCCACCTTTTAAGACGAAGACTTTGTTGAACCCTTTGTTTTTCAACGCTTTGGCGAACCCTTTGCTGTTGCCGCCGACGATGATGTACTTCTTTCCCTTACCGACGCCGTTCATGGCGCTTACTTTCAACGCGGTGACTTCGACCGATTCGCCTTTGGCGTCCACCTCTAAAACTCTCCCTTTCGGCGGGTTTGGCCCGGATTTCGCTTTGTCATTTTCCGATCGCAAGTCGATGATGTTGGTGTTACCAGACAGGACCATTTCGTACGCTTCCAACGCGCCAACGTCGCCGGCGTAGCCTCTCGCCGCACCGGCGAAGACGCCCAAGACGCCCGGCAAGATCAAGTACGCGACGTACGCGCCGATCGCCAACAAACCGAGCTCGCCGGCCGAAGCCGTGGACACGTACTCCAACGCTTGCTTCCCAATCGGCAACGCCGCATCCACCGCGCTCTTACCGGTCGTCTCGACCACGGAAACAACCGGCGCGACGTCCACGCCTTGCTGCTTCAACGCGCCCGACGCTTGCGTCACCACCCCGCTCGCGCCCGTGGAGGCTTTGCTAATCACATCCGCCGCGACCGGAGCCACGTACTTGTTCGCTAACCCACCAGCCGCTTCCCCTAACGGTTTCGCCGCTTCAAACGCGCGCTCCGCGTACGGCGTCACCACCGGGACTGCTTCGTCGTACGCCTCTTTCACTTGCTTCGCCACTTCCACGGTTTGCGAGACGCCACCGGCGACGGTTTCCGAGGCTGCATCCACGGCGTCTAAGAACCCGGCGAGCTTTTCCGTCAACTCGGACGCACTCGCTGGTAAAGGAGTCGCGGCTAACAACAAAGAAGTGGAGGCGATTCCCAAGAACTGTTGTTGTTGTTGTTGTTGCTTTTGCTCCTTCTTCTTCGAAGAAGAAGAAGAAGAAGAAGCGGATGCCTTCGTTGTTTTGCGGGAAATGGCCGATGATCGAACCGTCGTCGTCGTCGAAGATTTCTTCGTAAAAACAGAAGAAGTGCGAGAAAATATCGCGCTCGTCGTCGCGGAAGAAGAAGCCATCGTGGTATTCACGCTCACTTAGTATGTAACGTAAACGCGCGAGAAGAAGAACAGATCGTCGTCTGTGTATGTGTGTGCGTGAGATATTTATGTGTGAACAGATGAGAGAAACCGCGAAGGTTTTTAAAAAAGATTACATGGCCAATAGAAAGCGTTCAGAGTCACTCGTTTTCATTTGATTGGAAGACACATCAGCGCGGATTATTTGAGATCTCAAATTCTTTGCCACACGCTTTCCGCTTTCCTCCTTTTTTCCCTCTCTCTTTCCTCTTTTTCTTTTTTGCTCTCTTTTTGGTGTTTTTTTTTTTTTCATTTTTTTCAAAAAAGACACAAACGCCAATTTTTTTTCCTTTGTGTGTTCACATCTCATTCAACATCTTAGTAGTAGTTCATCTGGCGATGAAGATTGACGCCTTTACCGTCTACGACGCGTTGTTTTCCTCCTCCTCCGACGATGACTGGATGGATGATTGGATGGATGATTGGATGGATGATTGGATGTTGTTTTCCTCCTCCTCCGACGACGACGATTGGAGTAGTGAAGCGAGCGATGAAAACGATGAGAGGAGTGAGAGCGATGTTGAAAACGAAAAGCTGCAACAAGCGAAAAAACAGAAGAGAGTTCCGCAAAACGAGCAGCCGAGTATAACTCCGCCGAAAGGACCGCAACCGAAGAAAACGCCCAAGTGCGCGATATGTCTGGATGAGATAGAAAAGCCGACGGCGAATAAGTGTGGACACGTGTATTGCGATCAGTGCATACGGGAGTGGATTCGAGCGCAGAAGACAAAGTCCAGATGTCCTCAGTGCAGGAAGAACGTGGGTTTGAGCGGGTTGACGAAATTGATATTAGACGATTAATAGTAGAAAGAAGCAAAAAGAGAAGCGAAAGAAATACACAATACATACAATATATATTACACGCGTGAACAACAACAACATTATACAAAGAATTTAAAGAATATTACGAAGAAGAAGGGGAGAAGAACAGATCGCGAGAGTTTCGATAACACGCCTCCGCGACGTCTTCGTAGGACGTTTCTTTACATCCGGCGACGATTTCGCACACCGTCGCGATTTGACACGGTTCGCTGCGGTCTTTAATCATCGAGCCTTTTTGCCATTTTTTCGGTTTCACCGGTGTGCCGAACAGAGTCTGGATTCGATTACTGTTTTCTCCTCCTTCCAAAAATGTGTTCCCAAAGTGCGTTTTTTTGACGGCGCACCACGGCGCGTCCGTTTCCAAGAGCATGCGATCGAGCGGGATGGATTGGACCACGTTAACGTTCTCTTCCGTTTTCAGCGAACACCCGTTGACGCCGATATATATCTTATCGTCCAGCGCTAACAATTCTTCGAATTCTTCTCGAGTTCCCGTGAACGAGTGCACGACGGCTCCTTTTCTCAAGTGCTTTACGTTCCTCTTCAAAATCTCGTAAAAATCCTCCCTCGAGTTTCTCGAGTGCAAAAACAAAGGCAAATCAAACTCCTTCGCCAACTCGAATTGAAATTGAAAATACTTCTTCTGCGTCTCTTTCTCGCAGAAATGCAACCGATCGTAATCTAATCCGCACTCGCCAATCGCTTTAACGACGTCCGCGTTCTCTCGAACGACCGTTTTCAGCGCTTCTAAATACCGTTCGGGCGAGCCGTCGTACTTTTCCTCAAACTCGTCGCACCTGGTCGGATGCACGCCGACCGTGCTGTACATCTTCGGAAACACCCCTTCGCTACCATCCTCATCATCATCAGCCCCTTCTCGGTCATCATTTGATATACTATTACTACTCTTCCTAAAACTCTTTTCGTTCCACATCCGACACTTGCTCGCCGCCGCTTTCGCCTCCTCCAAAGTTCCCGCGGTGACTAAAATCTCCCTCACGCCCACTCGTTTCGCTCGCTCCATAACGTCCTCCGAATCCTCCGGATGCGACTGCACTTGCGAGCCGAAGTAAAAACCGTCGAACGTCGAGGGTGAGGCGGAGACTAAATTCGCCCCGATGTCGCAAAACTTCACATCGGGCATTTTGATGTTTTTGTTGTTCACGTTGTTCACAGAAGAACGAGCAGCGGACGACGACAGAAACGACAGAAACGACGACCTCGCGCGGGAGCAACACCTCTTCTTCAGAGGGGAAGCGCGACAAAAACGAGCAGCGGCAGTGACAACGCACGGAGGAAGTCCTGCTCGCATGTGAGATAAAAAATGAAGAGAAAAAGTCTTATACGTATAGGGGAGCTTTATAGTTAAAAGGGGAAATGCAATTTAAGCAACGTGTCTCTCTCTCTTTCTCTCTCTTTAATCTAAGAACGAGTTATCTTCTCATTGCCTCTTGACTTGTTCGTATTGAACGTATTGAACGTATTGTTCGTCCGTTGGTTCTGGACACCCTTTTTCGAGCAAGTAGTTTTCGCACTCGGGGTGCTTGAAGTAACGAGCCTCGGCGATGTATTCCCAGTCGTTACGAGGCGCTTTCGCCTCTTCGACTAAGTATTTGAGGCAATCGAGGCGGCCGTTCCTTGCAGCGGTTGCCACGCAATAATTGAGGTTCAAATTATGACTGAGGTTCAAATCATTCAATATCTCTCTTTCTTCAACAAGATATTTCAAGATGTCCACGTGACCACTGCATGCTGCTTGCATTGCCACTTTTGCTTCCATATCTCTCGAAGGTTTCACTTTGTCGACAAGAAATCGAAGACAGTCGAGGTGTCCTTCTACAGCAACTTGTTCAAACGACTTTTTCTTATCACACGGGCAACCATTCGAGAAGCAGTACTTCAGCATCTCGAGATTACCTATAAGTGCTGCCACAGTAATCGTCTTTTCATCCCATTCGCACTGTTTCACTTCTCTCGCCCACTTGAGCAACTCGAGTTTGTTCGTTTCAGCAACTCCCGAGCAAAACGAGGCTTGGTCTATCACATATCCTTCGTTATCTTTCGCTCCCCAGCGTATGTCATTCCACAACCATTCCAAAGTCGAAACGGATGTAAATTCGTAAACAAATACATGTAATCTCGATACGTTTACCCCGGCATACTTAAGCACATCCTGACTCTCACCATTCACCTTTGCAAAGAAAAACCGATCCGTCTCGGTCAATTTCGAAATCACATGCGATACAAAAATATCCTTATGATGCACCACCAAACCGTTCCAAAGAGGCGACGACGAAGAGAGCGAGAGATTCCCCAGTTTCTCCGGTAATGCATTTCCCGCCTCCTTTTCACCCTCGTCCTCGTCTTCGGAAGAAGAAGAAGACGAGTACTTCAGTTGATCCCACTTGGAATAATCAATCACCATTTGCACATGCGCGAGACTTTTTTTTTTAGCAAAAATTTGAACAAAGAAACGTTTTTTTGAGCGAAACTGCCGCAGAAACAAAACGACCACGAAAAGAAAAAACAACGAGAAACACATACTATAAATATGGACGCTGTGTTCGGGTATTTCGGCGGCGGTTCCTCCGCGCAGTCGAAGAAAAACAAAAGGCTGCAACAACAACAAAACGAGCGATCGTCGTTACCGTCTTTACGTCAAGGGCACCAGAAATCGTTGTCGTTTGGCGTTGACGATGATTTTGATGATGATGACGAAGATGAGGATGATGATGATGATGAGATTGAAAGGAGTAGCGACGAGGACACGGAGGAGGAAGAGGAGGAGGGAAAAGCGAGCGGGCATAGGAAGAAAAACAAGAAGAACAGTAAGAAGAACGAGAAGAATAAGAAGAACAGTAAAAAACGGAAAGATAAACTGGACGCGTTGCTCGATAACGACGACGAGGAAGATGATTTAGAGGCGGCGGAGGACCAAGCGAAGAGTTTTGAGATGCTGAGAGAAAAATTGGACCAATCGGAACGGTTGCGCGTGTCCGAAATGCGCGAATCGAAACAACGGTTACTGGTGGCGAGGCAACAGTCCGCGGAGTTTTCGAGAATGGTGGCGAAGGATTTGAAGGACATGGAGGAGAAGATTGTAGGAGGGAGTACTAACGACGCGGAAGAGCTTATTGAAATGTTGAAGCAGACGTTGGAGGAGGCGAAAGCGTTTGCGGCGAACGCGACGGAGGAGCAGAAGAGAGCCATACGGGAGGTTGGCGTAGACGCGACGCACGTTATGGCGGCAGACGGAAAAGGAGAAGAAGGAGACGGAAAGGAAGAAGAAGAAGAAGAAGAAAGAGAAGCAGAGGAAGAAGAATTTGATAAAGTTACGGATCAGGTGATGGCGGACGCGAGCGATGTCGCGACGGAGAATATTAATAGGGAGAATAGAAACAACAACAACAACAACAACACAGGCGGATTTAAGAAAGGTTTTTTGATGGAGAGAAATCCAAACAACGCGATCGAGGTTGAGATGAAAAAACTGGAAGAGGCAAAGAAGAGGAACGGCGGCGGAGCGAATCCGAGAGAGTCCTTCTTAGAGCGCGCCAAATACATACCGCTGCGATTAGATCACGACGAACGGAAATACTTGCGTTTGTTAGAAGCAGCGTTACACGTGAGCGAGTACACCGACGTTGTTGACGTGCAGTCGTGGTCATCCAGGTCGCAACGAATTGCGAGGATGATTAAAGAGATTTGCGCCATCATGTCCGGTTTAGTCGTGGCTTCGGATTACAGAGCTGGGCAAAAACTCATTCAAGACCGCGAGTTTAAGGACAACGCGAACTTTTTCGGGATGATATTTGAAATCGGAAGGAGGCATAAAATCATGAACCCGGAAAAGATGCGATCGGAGTACGGGAAGATGGTGTATTTGTTACAAGACTCGCAATCGCCAGACGTGAGAGAGATGTTGTCGTTTAAGTTGGTGAGACCGTTGAAAACGGCGTACTGGTTGCTTTCGGAATCTGAAAACGGTTTGGACATGCTCAACGATCCCTTAATGTCTACCGCGACGGCGGAAATCATGCACGAAGGGAAGCCGAGACACGAGGTGCAAAGAGAGATCAAGCAAAAAGAACGCGCCAGGGAAACATTGAGCAAAAAATACGCGGCGAGAGATTTAAGTTCGGAAGACATTTTGCACGTCTTATACTCCATCGCGGACAACAACGCGTACTTGCGCTATAATCGCGACCCGGTTGATGAAATGTTAAAATTTCTGACGGATATGTTCGATCCTAAAACACCCGAGGAAGGGTTCTCGTTGGGCATCTCCACAGGGATGGAGGGCGCGCGCCTATCGCATAATCATGGCAGGCAGTACGCGTATGTTTCTCAATCGCTGATGCTGTGGAGAGAAGTCGCGAACGATATGTTCAAACTCTGGTACTTGGCCGAACACGATTTGTTGCGAGATAACAACCGATACACGTTGCAAAATACCGGTCAAGGTCTCAATCGCGTCCAACATTCGCCGCAAACGTTGAAGTGCATGCATGAGATTTTGCACAGATGTCAATCGAAATTAGGTCACTGGGTCGGATCTTCAGTCATTCACTTGGGCGACCACAACGTCCCGAATGCGTTAATGTTTATCGACAAGTACACGCAAGTGGCGAGAATTTTAGCGCCGGTCGTCCTCGTAGTAAAAGAGTTGCCGAAACTGGCGAGCAAAAACCGCGAGTTGCGCCAATACATCGAGAACGCCTTTGACAGCGTGGAGAGCTGTCGTAAGTTGATTTTGACGGACTTTTTTAGGCACGCGTTTGACGGCTCTGGTGCAGATAATTTCTTTGACGCCGGTTCGTGCATCGACGGTCGATTGACGTCCGCTTGGAACTGGTGTTCGAAAATCGAAAAGAAGTCGTACTACCACGTGTTTAAGTTGTGCGGCTTTGCGTCGTTCGATTCTCGGGATCAGTAAAAAATTAACTTTTCTTACAGTAGCACATGTATATGAAGACTACTCATACAAATAATCACTAAATAAAGCGCGGTTTGCCTACTACATCTACTGCTATTATCGCTACTATTTACGTCCTTTGCCGCGTCCACCTCTTCCTCCTGATCTTCCTCCACCTCTTCCTCCCGATCTTCCTCCACCTCGACCGCTCTTTTTCTTCCGGATGTCTTCTTTTCTTCCTTTTCGAATCTGGTCCGCGTTTCTGAGCTCGCTCGGCGCGTTGTTTCCTGAACCATTTCCGCCACCATCCGTACCTTTCGTGTGAAAATGTCGCTTGAACCGGCTCATGCCGCCGCCTTCGGACGCACCGGCTCTCTTCTTCTTATCGTATCTCGCGCGCGTTTTCTCGTCTTCAACCTCACCAACTTGCGAAACGTATCTGTTCGTTTTCGATTGCCACTTCTTATACGTCTTTCCGAGCGTATCTTTCGAAACTACTTTCCCGCTTTCGTTTTTAATCCTCTTTCCGTTCTTGCCGATTTCATTCGCGTCGACTTGGACGTAATTTTTCTTCTTCTTGTCCCAAACGCTGACGAGTTTCTTTTGTTTGCGCATGGACGCGCCGTCTTCGGCGACAATGTCCATGGTCATTTCATCTAAATCGTCCATCGTGCAACCTTCTTTCGTGCTCAATCCAAGCTCTTTGTGATTGATTTTGCGAGGAACGACGTCCATGAAGAACTCGTCGTCGCGAAATTTACCTCGTGAGAAGGCGTCTTGAGAGACTAGCGTTTTCAGCTTCTTCTTACCTCCAGAACCTCCTCCTCCTCCTGCTCCAATGTCGACACCGTTTACTCGTTCGTCGTCTTCGTCGTCGTCGTTGCCTTCGTCGTTATCCGAATCGTCATCGCTGCCATCATCATCATCATCATCAGCGTCATCATCCGCGTGAGTATTTCCGGCGACAATCGGGTTCTCATCATCCCCTAAAGGTCTCAATTTCTTCGTCTTTTCTTCCCCGTTATTCCGCATCTCGATAAACTTTGCGTGCGCTTTTCGTTTCTCACTCATCGCGTTCACCGATACCGAACTTTTCCAGTTCTTTCCGATTTTCCCAGCCGAAGCAAACTCGGCTTCTAAGACGGTCGCGTGCGGGCGGTAATTTTTCATCCCGCGCATGAGTTCGGCCAACTCTTTAGCGTTTTTGTATGTGGTCGTGTTCGCCGTTCCTCCGGCGTTGGACGCTTTTCGAAAGATGGCGGCGCAGAACAACGGGTGTGGCCCACATTCAATGAGTGGTTTCGCGCGAGCAACGGATTCCGAACTTGCTGGAATTCTCGTCTTTTGGTACGCTTTGTACGCGTTCACGGTGGTTTTCTGCAACGCTTCCAGCTCGATGTGCGTTTCGTGCAATTCCCGGACGCGGTCGGCGAGTAAATCTAAGGAACCGATTGGGAACGTCCCCACGACAGACTCTTCGTTTGCGTCGCCTTCTCTCGCTCGTTTTTCCGCTTCTTCTTCGTTTTGTGGTGGCACAATATCCGCCGGTTTGATTTTTCTACCCAAGAACAAGTGTAAATCGACGACGTACCCTAACTCTTCTTTTACCAATATCGAGTGCGCGATACCTTTCCTCCCAGCTCTGGCAACGCGACCGACTCTGTGTACGAACAATTTCGCGTTCGCTGGAAAATCGTAATTAATCACGTTATCTAACAAAGGCACGTCGATACCTCTCGCCGCGACGTCGGTGACGACCATCACGTTCGCCTTACCCGATTTGAACGTCGCCAGAGCGATTTTTCTCGCCGCGAAATCCATCGCCCCGAATATGGACACGCACGAGTGGCCCTCTCTTTTCAGCAGCGTTTCCAAGTGCTCCACGTGATGTCGAGTGCTCGCAAAGACCACTGTTTGAGATTTTTCGTTTTCAACGACCGTTTGTAAGATTCTCAATAAGGCTGCTATTTTCTCCTCTTTGCGCACGAGCGCGAACGTCAATCGCAAATCTTCAGATATTTTCATCTCCGCATCGAGACGTATAACTCGCGGATCTCTCAACCCGACTTTCACAAACTCCGCCAGCGCGCTCGGCAACGTCGCGGAAAACAACAACGTCTGTCTCGATTGACTCACTTTTTTCATAATCTCCGAAAGTTGCTCCTGAAAACCCATCTCTAACAACCGATCGGCTTCATCTAAAACAACTTTTTCCACCAATCGTAAGCTGAAACTTTCAATCTCGTTCGTGTGGTGCAACACTCTCCCCGGCGTAGCCACAATCACGTCCGGATTATTCGCCAAATCCTCAAACTGCATCTCCATGCTATCGCCGCCGACTAAAGCGCACAACCGTAAATCGGTAAACTTTGCCATATCTCTCGTCACCGCGAACGTTTGCAACGCCAACTCCCTCGTCGGCGCGAGAATCAACGCTCTCGCGCCGTTCCTCAGCGAGTGCTTCTGCAACGCCGCTAAAACTGGTACCACAAACGCCGCCGTCTTCCCGCTCCCGGTCCTCGCCATCGCCACCACGTCCACGCCGGTGCTTATCACCGGAATCGCTTTCCTCTGAATAGGTGTCGGCAATCGATAGCCTTTGCGCTTAATCGCTCGAAAGATGTCCGGAGGCAAATCCATGCTTTCAAACCCGCCGGATTTCTGCTTTTTCTTGTTCAGTTTCTCTTGTTTCAATCTCCGGCCGGTGAGCTTTTCCACGCGTTCGAATCCGAATTCTTCAACATTCGTCGTCGTCTTATTCTTATTCTCATCAGCATTCTCATCATCATCAGACGACGAATAATTACTGCTCGACGATTCCCCTTCGTCTTCTTTTCTCCCTCTCTTGTTCAAACCCATCTCACGCGTTCTTCTTTGACTTTTTCTTCTTTTTAAACGCCCTGTTGCGTGTGTGTGTGTGTCTTATTCGTAAAGTGATACTCAAAGGATGTAAAGAATTTGAAGACTTTTAGCGCCGTCAAAAACTCTCTCGTGTCTGCTCTTTTTTTCTTATTTTCAGCGAAAACGGTTCCTCATTTTTATCTTCTTCTTTGACTTCTGATCTTTCTTTCTTTCTTTCTTTCTTTCTTTCTTTCTTTCTCTCGAACGTATTCTCTTTCGGGGAGCAAGGCGCGCGCGCGTAAAACGAACAAATCGGCGATGATGAGTAAGAAAATAGCATTCACTTTGAGAGTTGTATCTCGTGATGATAAAAACTGCGCTGAGCCGAAAAAGAACACGCGCGGTTCACTTTTTTTTGTATCTCTGAATTCACTCTTGAGAAGGAGAACGATTTGATGAGAGAGCGGGTGGAGGTTCCCTCTTTCTCTCTCGGTGCGCGTTCGGCGATGATGATTAAAAACAATTTTCTTCCAAGGGGATCTCTGACAATCTCGGGTACCAAACAACCCGCGCTTTGCTATGATTACTTGAATTTCTGAGCCGAAGAGACCAAGCGCGCGAGAGAGGAGAAAACCCTTTGCCCCGGGAAAAAGAGAGAGAGATACAAAAAAATACGCGAAGCGCGCTGCTACGTCCTTCTCTCCTTCGCGCGAAGTTTTCCGACGATGATGTTAAAAAATGTGTCAAACGTCTTAATCTGATGTTCAAAATGATTAAAAGTACATTATTTACTGAGTCGGAAAGCAGAGCGAACGAAAATCGATCGAACAACGAAGCGACAGAACACCGCCCGTGTTAAACGGAATTTCCAACGAACGAAAATTTTGATTTTTAACCACTTTTTTCCTCTATTTTTAGACACAAAACAGAAACATCGCATGACCGCGAATGAAGGTAAAGACGACGATTCAGACGACGAAAACGACGCGGTTTCAGACGACGGGTTCGTGTACGCCGAAGTTGAAGTCGTGAGCGTCGAAGGGACCGACTCCGACGACGAAGATGAGAGGCGGAAGGAAGTGTTGTGTCTTGGGGAGGAAGACCGGCAAAACGGAGGAAGCGAAGCGTCGCCGAGTCTAGAGTTGACCGAGGAGAAGGTAGAGGATGTGAACAACAGTGAGAAGAAGAAAAAGAAGAAAAAGAGGAGAAAGTCAGAGCAAGAAGTAGAAGAGGATCCGACTGAATTCTCCCCTCGAGTGTCGGAAGAAGTTCCGCGAAAGGTGCCGGTCGACGATGCTCCAACGCCTTTCGTTGAATTAGGTATTCACAAAGAGAACGAAGACCAAAAAATACAGAGACAAACGCAATTCACCTCCCTCGCCAACGCCACGAAAACCAACCAAGACGCGCTCTTACTCTGCGAGCGACTCAGGAGAGAAATACAAACGCACAAGACGCACCGCCTTCGTTTAGAGCAAGAAAAACGCGAGCAAATGAAAACCATCAAGCGCTTGAAGAAGGAAGCGGAGGAAGTGTTCGCGCCGGCGATTGAAGATTTGAACGCCAAGTACGGGGTTGCGATGAAAGATAGAACGATGTTGACGATCGAGAGAAATAAGCTGATGAAAAGAGTTAAAGGATTGGAGCAAGAGTTGGAAGAGTTGAAAGATGCGCAGACGAAGAAGAAGAAGACGAAGAAAGAGGAGGAAGAGGAGAAAGCAAAGGCAAAGGCAAAGCCGACGAGTAAAGTGGCCACGCGGGTGAAAGCCATAGAACACAAAGTAGCGAAAGAAGAAGAAGAAAGAGAGGAAGAAGAAGAAGAAGAAAAGGAACGAAAAGAAACATCGTATGCGGCACCTTCGTCCGCTCTTTTGCTGAAAAAGTTCAAAAAACGACAGAAGAAACACGCGGCGAAAACGCGCGTCGTCTCGCAAGAGGAGGTTGGAGAAAATACGCGACGAGAGGCGTTTGACCACGCAGGGCGCGCGAGGCAAACGGACATGTTTGAAGCAACGAAAGAAGAAGAGGAGAAGAAAGAGCGGAAGCATATGCAGACGTTATTATCGCAGTCCCGAACGGAACAACGCCGGGAAAAACCACGAGTGGTAAACGTTACGCATACGAGACTCATTCGTCTACCGAAATCAGACAAAGACCAACGTTTCGCATCTGCTCTACACCCATCGAAAAAGTGCATCGCGTACGGCGACGAGAGCGGTGGATGGAGAATGCTCGACACGAACACGGGAGAAGTTATCGCATCTTTTGAGAATTATGCCGTGTCTACGCAAGAGATATGTACGAGTCGAGTTACCTTTATCAGCTTTGTAAACACGGGTAAAATATTGCTGTGCGGCGACGCTCGAGGCTGCGTATCCTTGTTCGATTTGACGCTCGCGAAACGGATTTTGTTTTTCCCGCATTCGCCTTTAGTAGCGTTACCATCGGTATCTTTAGCACCATCTACGACATGCGATACCGCAGAAGAATCGCTGCTGCAGCCGGCGCCGCCGAAGTTAGATTCTGAGTCTACGTACTGCGTCTTTATCAAGGGTACCGGCAACAACGGCGAGACAAACTCCACGACGACGCCTCTCGAAGCCGCGAAAACACCGGCGGTAAAAGGCATAGCGCTTTCGCCGAATGAATCCTTCGTCGCGGTAACGTACAAACACTCCAACGTCTTCAAAATATTCGATTGCTGTTATTCGATGCCGAAGGAATCACTAGAAGAGAACTCCTTTCTCCTGTGCGAGATTAAGACCGAATGTTCGCCGGATATTTCGAGCGTAGATTTTATAAACGATACCACCGTAATCATCCGCGACGAGACGTCCGCGGCGTACAGAGTATCATTTTAATTCACATCAAATCGGCTATTATAGAATATATATGTATTATATACACAAACGCTGTTGGTTGATTCTACTCTTGCTATTATTAGTAGATTTTCTTACTTCTCTTCTCTCTCTCTCTCTGTCTAAATTTTTTACTTCTTCTTGTTCGATACGCTCTTATCGTTCTCTTTGTCGTTACTCTCTTTCTCCTCTTCTTCCTTCTTCTTCTTCATCGCGTCTTCATCAGCGCCAACGCCGCCGTCGACGGTATCCTCCGCATCGTGCATGTCGCTCACCCGTTCGCGTTCTTTCTGTTCCATCTTGTTATTAATTAAATCGTGCAACGCGACCACGGTTCTTATGAGCGCGCCTAAATAAATTACCAACTGCGCGTCGTTCGTTTCCACCGCGAACGCCTTGACGTAACTCTCTAAATTCAAATTCGGTAACCCGTTGAACGCGTTTTGTAACTCTCCCAATATCTCCTGGTTCACCGGTAACTGATCGCTCAACACCAACTCCATGTATTTCTTAATCTCTTTTAATCTCGTTTCCAATCCTCTCAACGCTCTGGCTTTCTCTTTCACTTGCGTGCTCAGCGTGCTCACCGTCGCGTCCTTCACGTCTCTCAACAAATGCTCAACGCCAATCGCCTCCGGGTCGCTCGCCTCAATCGTACACGGCACGTGCTCGTGCGTCTTCTGCGCTTTCTGCGTCATCGTTCCGTCTTCCTTCACGTCCAACACCGCCCTGTACGCATTCGTCGGCGCGTCGTCCGCCGTCGGCGATAAGTTCACGATAACCAACACCGGATCCGCGCAATATTTCTCAAACAACTCCCCGATGTCTAAATCATTCTCCCGGATTTTCGGCCCGGTGGAATACCATCCGACCACTTTCTCCTTCGCGTGTATTCTCGAGTGCATTCGGTACATTTGTTCCGCGTACGCGTGATCGAAAAACCAAATCGACGCATCCGACGGGTCCTCCTCGAAAGGTACCGCGAACGACGACGTGATGTCCAAACGGTCGTTCGCCACGGAACCGAGTAAGACGCCGACGACGCGTCGTTTCGCCTGTTGGTTCGAATCGTCCTCGTCCTCGTCTTCTTGGTCGTCGTCCTCGTCGCCCTGATTGATAATGATGTTAGTGTGCGTCAATACATTTAAAAGGAAAAAGAGAGAAAAAACATCGATAAAAACATCGCGCTTGAGAGAACACACACACACACACACACAGAGATGAAGAGAGAGAGATTGACATCATCATCATCACATCATCATCATCAAAATCAGATCGCAAAAAGTGGGAAAAAACAGAAGAGAAAAAAAAACAAGCAGCGTTGTGCATTACCTCGTCGACTCTTTTAAAGTGATCGACCACGGAGAGCAAAACTAACGGGTGGACGACGACGGCGTCGAAGTTTGATTTACTCGCGCTCGCACCGCTCGTCGTCTTTGTTTCCTTCTCGTCGTTGGCTGAATCCATCTCTCTTCTCTCTCTCTCTCTTCTCTCTTGTGACGAGTGCAGAAAATTTTCTCCTCGTGTCTTTCACGTACACAATTAGGTTTTAATACCCTAAACAATTTATTTGCAAAAATTTTTCAAAAAAGAGAAAAAAACAACCAAGTGACAGCACAAAAATCATCGATTACATCTACTCACTACTCGTTGTCTCTTCTTCTTTGTTTTTCGCGCTCTTCTGTTCGAGAGAGAGAGAGAGAGAGAAGAGAGAGAGAGAGCGTTTGTTGGTGTTTTTGTGTGTGTTTGTTTTTGGTGCGTTGAAAAGTCTTATTATTAAGAGAGAGAGAGAGAGACCGATTGGAAATTCGATTCCTGAGACATTCATCAGCCGCCGGGTTGGGTGTTTCTCTTCTGTTTTATCGAAAGTATTTTAAAGGAATAAAGAAAGAGTAAGAATGGGTGTCCCGGCGTTTTACCGATGGCTCTCGGTGAAATACCCGAAAATCATCGCCGACGTCGTAGAAGATGAAGTCGTGGATATCAACGGGAATAAAGTGTTCGTGGATTCCTCGAAAGCGAACCCGAACGGGCAGGAGTTTGACAATCTGTATCTCGACATGAACGGGATCATCCACCCGTGTTTTCACCCGGAGGACCGACCGCCACCGACGACGGAGGAGGAAGTGTTTTTGAACATTTTCGAGTACATCGAGAGATTGTTTCTCATGATTCGACCGAGGAAGGTTTTATACATGGCCATCGACGGCGTCGCGCCGAGAGCGAAGATGAATCAACAGAGAAGTCGGAGATTTCGAGCGGCGCAAGAAGCCGAGGAGAAGAAAATCGAAGAGGAAAAGTTGAGAGAGAAATTAAGAAGAGACGGGATCGAGGTACCGCCGAAAATTGAAAGCGGCGTTTTTGATTCCAACGTGATTACTCCGGGGACGCCGTTTATGGGACGATTAGCCGAAGCGTTAAAATTTTACGTGCGAAAGAAACAAAATACAGATAAAGGGTGGAAAAACATCAAAGTTATCGTGAGCGACGCGAGCGTTCCGGGAGAAGGCGAACACAAAGCGATGCATTACATTCGACAACAGAGAGCGTGTGCGAATGGCGGCGGTTACGACCCAAACACGCGACACGTGGTGTACGGTTTAGACGCCGATTTAATTATGTTGGCTTTAGCGACGCACGAACCGCATTTTCATATTTTACGCGAAGTTGTCTTTCAACAGAAACCAAACGAATCGGCGCAAAACGGGGGCGCTGGTGCGATCGATAAAAACGCGAAGCAAATTGCAATCGCGAGGAAACCGTTTCAATTATTATCGGTGACCATATTACGGGAATATTTGGCGTTAGACTTGAGTCCGCACGTTTTACCGCAGACGTTTACCATCGACCGCGAACGGTTATTCGACGATTTCGTCTTTATGTGCTTCTTCGTCGGGAACGATTTTTTACCTCATTCGCCGACGTTGGAAATTCGAGAAGGCGCGATTGATTTATTGATGACCATTTATAAGCAGGAGTTGGGGAATTTAGGCGGACATTTAGTCGAAGACGGAACGCCGAATTTACGCCGGGTCGGACAATTCGTGCGAGCCGTGGCGCAATTCGAGGAGCAGATTTTCCAAAAGAGAGCGAAACGCGAGGCGCAGATGCGTTCGAGAAGGAAACGCGAGAAAGACATGTCCAGACAGTTTTATAAGAAGAACAATCAAGGCAGTTTGGTTGGTAAAAGTGCTTTGGGTGGATCGATAAACGCGTCCGATCGCGCGCCGGCGTATATCGCGGCAAACACGAAAGGTGTGAAACGTAAATCAGCTCAATTTGCCGAGGTGAAACCCATTGGGAGAGACGCCGAGGCGAATGTTTCCGCCGCGGCCGCGTTGAAAGCGAAGTTGTTGGGAAAGAAAGTCGCGTTGGAATCTGAAAAAGCGTTAGCGAAAGAACAAAAAGAAGAAGAAGAAGAAGAGATCAATGACAAAGGGAAGAAGAAAGCGAAAAGTACAACCAAAGTTAAAGAAGAAGAAGAAGAGGAGAAAGACGAGACCAAGAACAGAGTAAAAAACGCGAGCGATTTGTTCAACGAAATCAAGAAAGAAGAAGTCAAACAGGAAGGAGAAGATTCTGGATTTGAATCCATCGAAACCGACGACGACGTGCCGTTTGAGTTTGTCCAAGCAACCGGCGCGGACGCGAGACCAGGCGATTGGCGGTGTCCGTCCGGTTGCGGCGACATGCAAAAAACGCGCAAATCGTGTTTTCGATGCGGATGTCCGAAACCGTCGGAAATCCCTCGGTTGAAAAAAGGCGACGCGATGGAAAAAGCGGTGTTTTTGAAACAATTGGACGAGCTGTTGGAGAAGAAGAACGATCGCGAGGACGAGATGGAAGCGGATAACATTCGATTAGGGGAAATTGGATGGAAAGAACGGTATTACGACACGAAGATGGGGTCGCACGATTTAAACTCGCGACGAAAAGTTGTTCGAGGCATGGTGGAAGAGTTCATAAGAGGTTTACTGTGGGTCTGTAAGTACTATTACGAGGGGTGTTGCTCTTGGGGTTGGTTTTATCCGTACCATTACGCGCCGTTCGCGACGGATATGGTGGATTTAGAACTCATCTCCACAGAATTCGAGCTTGGAAAACCTTTCAAACCGTTCGATCAGTTGATGGGCGTGTTACCTGCGGCTTCCGCGCACGCGTTACCTCCGGCGTTTTACCCGTTGATGACGGATGAGGACAGTCCAATCATCGATTTCTACCCGAAACATTTTGATTTGGACATGAACGGCAAACGCTTCGCATGGCAAGCAGTGGCACTGTTACCGTGGATCGATGCCGACCGTTTACTCACGGAAACACGAAATTTGGATTGCACGTTAACGCCGGAAGAAGCGAACCGAAACACGATCAACATCGAGCTCTTATACGCGCACGAACAACTTTCAATTTCCAAGTGCATGTTGAAAATCGCCAACGTCGCGTCGAAAATTGACGACGAGGATATTCGCGAAAAATGTGCGCTGAAAATCCCTGCTGCTGATGCCGACGGCGCGTGTGGTGAAGTGCTCCCTTTGAAAACCTCGGACGGCGATTGTTGCCCGAAACAGATCGAGTCGCCGATGATGCGCGAAGAGAATATCAACGAGAATAGGGTTGTTTGCGCTCGGTATCGATTAGGCACGACGAAAGTGCCGCCGAGGTTGTTGGAAGGTACGGTGTTACCGAAACCTATATTAGACCAGAGCGACGTGCCACCACCACCAAAACTCTTCATCGAAGATTCTCGTTTGCGCGTGAACGTCGTAAGAACGAACGGGAACTCCGCCGGTTTGAACGACGCCGGTAAACGCATCCTCATGCAGTCTTTGCAGATGCAACAACGAGGAGGCGTCATGATGCCACCGCAACAACACGGCGCGTATCAGCAACCTCCCCCGCAATACTACCAGCAAATACCACCAAACCTGGCGTACGCTCAACCACCACCACCACCGCCGGGTACGGGAGGCGCCGCCGCCGGATACTATCAACAACCGCCTCCCGGAGGAGGATACGCGCCCGGCGGTAATCGATTCGCCGCGTTACGAAGACCTCCACCGCCACCGCCTCCACCCGGTAATTGATACCAGTAATAATAATAATAAGAAGAAGAAGAACAATTAGTGAACATATTATTCCATTTTATTAGATGCATTACGCGTGTTGCTTTCAAACATCATCGATCGTACTACTGCGTTTTATTAAAGATTCTCTCCCTCATTTTCAAATGCGACACAACAATAACAAACAACGCGAATAAATACTCACAACAACACGTACTAAGAATAAATAAATAAAGAATGCGGTACGTCTCCACCCGAGGCGGCACTCATAAGTGTTCCTTACACGCCGCTTCCTTATTGAATCTCCCGAACGACCAAGGTTTGTTCGTCCCGCAGATGATTCCGAAACTCAATCGCGCGCAACTGAAACGCCTTCGCGGTTTAGGATTTGAAGATTTAGCGTTCGAGATTCTCCGCTTATTCATCACCGAAACGGACGTTCCGAAAGAGAAGTTACGGTCGATCGTGAAGAAGTGTTACAAAGGGTTCGAGGAGAGCGATATCGTGGTGCCTTTGGTCGTTTTAGACGAAGATAGTGATGATGATGACGATGAGAAGAAGAAGAGTAAAAAGAGTAAAAAATATCCCGAAACGAAAGTGCAAATTCACGTGGCGGAGTTATTCCACGGACCGACGCTTTCGGTGAAAGATATTTCGCTCGCGTTCGCGGTGCAGATGATTGAGTTTTTTTTGAGCAAAAAACACGAACGCGCGAACGTGATCGTAGCGACGACGGGAGATACCGGGCCGGCAACGCTGGATGCGATTGAAAAGTTCGGGAACAATCGCATCGATTGTTGGTGTCTGTACCCGAGCGGGAAGATTTCGAAAGCGCAGGAAAGGCAGATGACGACGAAGAGAGGTGACAATGTGAACGCGATTGAAGTGAAAGAGTGCGAAAGAGGGTGCGACGATATCGACGACGTGTGCTCGAAGATCTTTGCGGACGAGGAGTTTGTGCAAAGGAACGGGATCACGTCGTTGAATAGCTGTAACATTTTGAGGATTTTAGCGCAACTGCCTCATTTTTTTTGGTGTTATTTTAGAACCATGCACGGGAAGACGACAGAGGAGGAGATTGAGAACCACACGATGACGTGCGTGGTGCCGACTGGGGCGATGGGACACGCATTCACCGCTCAGCTAGCTCGAGAGATGGGTTTGCCCATGACGGAAGTGGTTTTAGCGACCAACGCGAACGGAGCTGCGCACGAGATTGCGATGACTGGTGAGATTGTAAAAAAGAGCAAAGCAGAGAAGACAGTCGCGTCGGCGATGGATTGCGTGATGCCATATAACTTGTGGCGAGTTGTATATTATTGCGCGGAAGGCGATACCGAAATTTTACGGAGGATTCAAGATACGTACGAATTTTACGGACACGCGACGTTGCCGAAGAAAGTTTTGAGAAATTTCAGAGAGACATTTTTGACCGCGGAGGTGTCGGATTACGACACCTTTGAGAGCATGAAATATAACTTGGACGTGCACAAATACTTGGCATGTCCGCACACGGCAGTAGCTTTACATGCAGCGCAATCGATGGGTTTGAACAACCACGACGGTGAAAACGCTCTCGTCGTTCTGGCGACGGCGCATCCGGGCAAATTCATAGACGCGGTCCAAACAGCTCTCGAGACGGAGGACGTTCCGAAAATGGCAAAACACAAAACCCTCGAAGATGCGAAAATGTCTTTCCAGCGCAAACGAGAGACGAACTTGGAGAATTTAGAGATTGCTTTACGAACTGATATCGATGCGACGTCTCGAGCCAGACGAGGCAGGTACGTCAATTTGACCAAAGAGAGAGCGGCGGGAGTTCTACACGAGAAGTATTTGAGAGGCAACGAACCCGCCATTCCAGCGTTTTCGGTGAGCAACCAACGAGACGACCAAAACCCAACTAGTAGTAGCCAAATGGGTCAAATTCGTTCCTCGACGACACCACCGTCCGCGAAAAATGCTGCCGCCGCCCCCGCGAATAGTAGCGCTCGCGCGGATGAAGAAGACGAGGACGACGAAGAAGAAGTCACGTCCAAGAAGAAGAAACCGAAATCCAAAACCAAACAACAACTGGAACTGGAACAACTAAAATGGACGAGATGGACGCGCCGTCTCTCCATCCTTGCCGCCTGTGTCTCCTTCCACCTCGTCCTCCGCGACCCGAATCGCAAAAACGACATACCCTTCGTCGACGCGTTCGGTAAAAAAGCCAACGCGTTTGTCGAAGAGAAAAAGAAAGAGATTGAATCTCTTCTCGAGAAGAGAAAAGATGAAAAGAAACAAAGACAAAAACGCGGGAAAAACGAAAAGAGTGAAACGTTGTTGATCGAACCAAAGGTGTACATCAGGGAGAGAATAGGGAAAGCCAGGCCGCAGAATCCCGCGTTCGATGTCGCTCGGTAATACTATATGCAGTTGTAGTAGGAGAGTAAAAAAAATGAGGGAAATTTTGTCTCGAGTTCCCTCTAAAAGAGTACCCCACAAATAGTCTTCTCATTCACGCGCATAAACCACACAAAACACCGGCATAAAACGCGATTTCTCTCTCACCACTCTGTGCGTCAAAACACGTTCTTTCGAAGAGCGAGACGACGAGACGCGAAAGTGACACCAACAACACAGCAGAAAGAGCACAACGAAAATGGCAAAAAGAAAACGGCGGCGAGATGATGAATCTTCCTCCTCTGAATCCTCTTCGTCGTCTTCGGAGAGCGAAGAAACGGGAGGATCTTCGTCCTCCTCTCACTCGTCCTCCTCCTCCTCCTCTTCCGAAGAAAGAAGACGACGAAAGAAGACGAAGAAGACGAAGAGAAACGACGACGACGTGACAAAGATGAAGGACAAAAAGCTCCTCCAGAGAAGGAAAGATTTGCTGAAAAAAATTCGACTGTATGAACGCGCGAGCGAACGCGCGGCGGATTTCATGAAGAAGAAGACAAAGGAGGAGAATAACGATGGTGATGATCGGGGTTGGGAACGACGAGGAGGAGGACGACCGGCGCCGAGACGGTTTCAAAGGCCACCACCGTCGAATACTCACCGCGACGACAGAGGGAGAGGGATCAGAGAATACGAGGGACCGATGGATCGAGAACGGATGGCGACGACGACGAACGAGTGGACGAGAGAAAAGGAACAGAAGAAGAATACGTCGTTTGTGCCGCCACCGCCGAAGAAAATGAGAGCAAACATCGAAGAGCGTGATGATGCGAACAACGACGACGGAGAAGAAGACGGAGAGGTGAAAGAAGAAGGAGAGCGGAAGGAGAAGTTCGTGCCGCCGCCCGGGGAGATGACGATGAAAGCGGCGCCGTACGTGCCGCCTTCGAAACAAAAAGCGGCCAAGACGTGGACGAGACCGTCGGTGAACTTGAATACGAATAGAAACAGAGCGGACGGGCCGAAAATTCCTGAAATCGGGAGCAGAGGATTTACGAGACAACGCTCGGTATCGCCGGGGATACACGCGAAAGATTTGGCGCCGTGGACGATGAGCGAGCCGGCGAAGAAACCCGAAAAAGCGGCGGGAGAGGAGAAAGAAAAGCCAAAAAACATCCCGGAGACGATACCAGAGGAGAAAGAGATAGACGTCCCGCCACCGCCACCGGCAGCAGCAGCAGTAACAGCAGTAGAGGCGGCAGCTAGAGCGCCGAGAAAGCGCGGCGCGGCTCGATCGTCGAAATCTCCATCTCCCGCGCCAGAAGAACAACCACGACGCTCAACGCGCCGCTCCAAAAGCGCTTCCGTCGAACCCCATCCGCCACCGGGACCGAGCGGCCAATCGTCGAAACAAAAAAATGACGACAAAGAAACGACGACTTCTTTGAGCAAACGAACCGTGAAAGAACTCAAAGAAATGTTAACCGCGAAAGGTTTGCCCGTGGATGGTTTGAAAGCCGATTTAGTGCAACGACTACTCGAAGAGTAATACGAATACTACTAATAGACTACTATCACCAATACCCGCTTCTGCTTTAGTAGAGCTTTCCTTCGTTTTTTATGCGCCATTTTTCGAGCGTTTTTCACGTTTCCCACCTTTCCTTCTTGGGGGTCGAATGCCTCACATCAAACAACGTTGTCCTTTTCTGTCGTACCTTTACACGCGCGGGAGACGAAGACAAAGACAAAGACAAAGAGGACGAAGACTTTTGCATCATCCCTGGACACTAGGAAAGAGAGTGAGATGATACAAACGATGGAAATGTCCTCCAACGACAACAAAAATACTCCAACGACACGAATCAAATCGCTCGTCTCCGTCTCCGGGTACACCGGGAAAGTTCTGCGCATCGGATGCTCGACTTTGACGACGACGACGATAAAGCAGCAAAACGAAGAAAACGAAGAAGGAAAGAAGAAGGCTTTTGCCGAGGACGACATTTTGGAGGAGGAAAAAGAGGAGGACATATTCTTAAACGCAGCCGAGGCGGACCGGAAAACAACGTTAAATTTGAATTCCGATCCTTCGAGAGGAGGAGGAGGAGGAGGAGGAGAACAAGGCGGCGAGAAGACGACGACGACGAAAGGGGATGATGCGCAAAAAAACGAGGACGATGAAGACGAAGACGAAGATGACGACGAAGACGAGCAAGAAGAATCGGAAGACGAGACGAACGAAGTGGACGTCGGCCGAGACTGGGCGACGATGCAAATCGTTTTGGACCGGCAACCGCAGGCGGACGCCATGTTGCAACTCTGGAAACGCGATAAAGGAAAGTGGTTGATTGAATCGAAGAAACGATGGAAGAAAAGACACGACGAGTTAACCGCGAGGAGGAAGAAGGAAGATCCGAATTATACCAGCGGGATTGTCGCGGGAGATCGAGCGAGGAGAGCGGACGAGTTGAGCTTTGTGAACCGAGGGAGCAGGGCGATGAACGCCATGCAGAGAGGACAGATAAACGCAGACGCGCACATGGCGGCGTTCGGGAGACCGGTGAAAGTGGCGGTGAATTTAGCGACGCTGACAAAGCTTGGATTTCTGTTAAATGGGAAGAAGAAGATGTTTGTCGTGTATTTAGGGAACGTGTATACTGGAGATTTGACCGAGGAAGGGGAGATTATTTGCGGGTGCAAAGTGGGCAGCTGCGATCGGAGAGTGTACACGAGTCCGTCGGCGTGGGCGATTCATTGTAAACGGAACGTGAATCCATCCAAAAAAGCAGACGACGGTTGGAAATCCGCTCGGTACGGTAATCCAGAAGGGTACGCGTTGGAACATTTCAAAGGCGTGTACGACGCGTGGCGACGAGGCATAGATTTGACAGACACACACGGCGCGGGAGCGGTTGCGAAGAAGAAGGAAGAGGAGGAGGACGACGACGACGACGCGGATATGGTCAACGACGCGGCGAAAGAGCCGGATAGTTTAGAAAAGAGACAAAGAGATGCCGCAACAGCGGAGAAGGCGTTCGTTTACCCTTTACCGGAAGGGACGCATTACGAGCCGGACGACGAGGACTCCGAAGAAGAAGAAGAAGAAGAGAAGGACGACGGCGACGACAAGATGGACGTAGACGATTGAAGAGAGTCGAAAGCATTAGCGAGCGAATGATGGAAAAGAAACGAACGAACGAAAGTACCCGTATTTTTTCCTCAACTCAAGACTTGTAATAATATTGATATTATAATATGGTTTTTATATATAGTAACTCACGATACGATGCTTCTTCGTATCTCTCTCTCTCTCTCTCTCTCTCTCTCTCTCTCTCTCTCTCTCTCTCTCTCTCTCCTTCACACACACACACACACTCACACACAAACACGGTTTTCACGCAGTGCATTAATTGTGCTGAAATCGACACGCGTCGCCTCGATCGCACCTCCCTTCTTGGAACGCGTAACACGAGCCGGAAGCTTTCGGCGGGGCGGCGTTTTTATCGTGAGCAAATCGACACGAATCGCCTCTCGTGCACTCACCCTTCAAAAACGCAAAGCAGACGCCACCACCGCCGCCACCGCCACCGCCACCTCTCGACGGCGGTCGGGAACCGCCACCGCCGCCTTCTTCGTGCGAGAACTTGCACGAATCGCCTCTGGTGCACTCGCCTCTTTGATGCGCGTAGCACACCGGAGCGCCGCCGCCGCCGCCGCCCCCGTACGTCGGTTCAGACCCGTGCGAAAACCTGCAATTCTCTCCTCTGGTGCACTCGCCTCTTTCGTACGCGTAACACTTCGGCTTATCTTCTCCAAACCTCGCTTTCTTCGCCGTTTTGCACGCCTCGCATCTCGTCGGCTTGTTTTCCCACCCTTTCGAAGCGTAAAACTCTTGCTCGCCGGAGGTAAACACAAAGTCTTCCGCGCAGTCTCGGCAGGATAACGTTTCGTCTTCGAACGTGTCCAAGACTTTCCCGCCGACTATTTGCTTGTCCGACTTTTTGTGCACTTTGAAATCGCCATCGTCATCTTCCTCGTCCTGCGTAATAATAAGAAAATTTTTGGTGTTAGTTTGGTAAAACAGGGGAAAAGGAGGGTGGCGGCGGCGCCTCTTTCTCACGAAATCAATCTAATCTCTCTCTCGTTTTAATCACTCTCGCGTCAAGAGAGAGAGAAAAGACGTCGACGAGCGCGACATAAAACAACGAACACTGCGTACCTTCTTCGTGTCCTCCTCCTTAGTATTCTCGATGGTCGCAGGTTCCGGCTCTTTCCTTTTCTTCTCTTTCTTTTCTTTCTTTTCTTTCGAGGGAGATCCCGTGGGAGATTCAGAGTCTTTCTTCTCTTTCTTTTCTTTCTTCTCTTTCTTCTCTTTCTTTTCTTTGGACATGATCTCAGGTCTTTGTCTTATATTCTTTGTCGTTTGTGTTGGTGTTGCCGCGTAGAGCTGTTGTGTCGTGTAATCAAACAGAGCGATTACATTGCGGCTTGAGAGTTGTTTGTTGAACCAAATTCGGCGTCTTGTTGTTTAGGGTATTTTAAATTGAATTGAACAAATACTGTCGAAATCCCCTAAAAATAGCTAAATATTATAATATTACAATCGACAGCCGTGTCGCATGGTTGGCCTTCCGTGAGGACAGTTCCACGGCCTCTCCAACGCGGATAAGTTTTGCAAGATTTTCTTCATCCTGCGTCGACTCAAAGGCGCGCCGATCATGATCGACGACCGACAGGCTCTCATGGCGAGCATGTTTCGGACTTTACTCGGACGGAGGACGGTTTTAGTACTACCGCCGGCATCGGCGGCGGAGTTTTTTAATAAACCGACGGAAAGTTGAGAACGAACTGGGACGGCGTATTCTCCCTCGTCGAGCATTGCGACGAGTTCGTGGACGTCCGAGGCGTCGAAGACGGTGTCTTTGCTAAACGGGACCGCGGCGAGCGCCAAGCGAGAGGAGGAGGATACATCGCCCGGAAAGTTGGGAGGAGATGTTGCAACGTCACAAAACCCAAACCCGTTCATTAAGAACGTCTTTTCGTTCGATCTCGCGATCTGTTCCTCCGCCGGTGACAGTTCCAACCGTTGCGGTTGAATCAACGGTTGCTTGTTCAACGTCGTCGTTTTTTGTAGTCGCTCGAAATTGTAAATCTCGTCGCTGGCGTGTTGATCGACGATGAATATATCGGTATTGTCGCGAACGACAATGATGAAGCCGAGATTGAACTGTCCGACGACGCGAACGTTGGCAAACTCGGATTTATCGAACCGCCGGATGAGCGCGTTGGTTGCCGCCGCGTTATCTTGGTTGTGTAAAGAAGCTTCTTTCAGCAACTCGGCATCCGCGGAGGCTTTTTTCTCCCTTTCGAGCGCTAAACGTTTCTCTCTTTTCGCTCGTTTCAACCTCTTTACGCGAACGACATCGATATTAAACTCGACTTCTTTAAGCGTTTGCTGTTGTTGTCGTTGCTGTTGAGCGTTTCGATGCTCAAAGTTATTTTCTTTCTCGCCGTCTGCGTCGTTTTCAATTATTTCATTCTCCTCCGCTTCGGTCGTCGCGTTTAGATCATCGATTACTTTGCGCTTCTTCGACGAAATTTTACCCGCCATCGTCGCTTTCATCGCGAATGGGTCGAAATCTGCATCCATAATGTCGTCTTCGTCGTTTTCCGAATCCGACGGTAACATCACCGCGCGTTCCTTGTATGTCTCCGGTAACGATTGAAACTTGGTCTCCGTGTTTTCAACCGCGGCGATTTCGGCCGCAATCTTATCGATAACGGCTGCGTTTCTCCTTTGCGTGGCAGGTACAGCTTCTCGAGTGAAACCAAAGGCTTGCAAATCTGTTTGCTGCTGCTGTTGTTGTTGTTGCGTCGAAGCGTCGGCGGAAACTCGCATCGGCTCCTCCTCTTTGACTTGGATCGGCGGCATGGGTAACGCGCAAGCGATACCTTCTTTTCCTTGTTCTCCATCGCTGTCGTCAATCACTTCAAACTCATCGGTATCAATCATCATCGTACCCTTCATCGGGCCATCAATCAACGCGTCTGCGGGCGTCATCGGCAGCTGCGACAGATCCACCCCGGTTGCTCTAAAATTCCTCACGAGACCATCCGCCGACCCTCTTTCTCCGTTCCCGCCAACCGCGCGTTCGAACGCTTTCTTGATCCCGTTCCTAAAGTACATCAATATGTCGTGTTCGTTCGTAAACATGACCGTTCTCTTATCAGGAGAGACGTTCACGTCCACGAGATGTTTCGGCACTTCAAAATTCAATGCGCAGGACGGATAATTTGCGTTCGTCGTCGTCGCGTTGTACGCGCGAAACGTTTCATTCAGAGTTTTCGCGATTTTCGGATAATCTACCGGGCGTCCGTTGACGTAAAAGAATTGCCGATCTGCCGAGGCTCGCGCGGAGGTTTTCTTATTTTCGAGACCGGGCAAAGAGACCCACCCTGTACATCGTCCGAAACGATCGTCGTCGTCGTTATCTACATCCTCTACATCCTCTTCTTCTTCTTCTTTTACTTCTTCTTCTAAAATTTCATCCGCGCTCTTCTCTCGCTCTAAACCGATGTCGATTTCAAACACGCTCTCCGCCGTTCTCGCGCCGAAAACCGACGCCACGCGATCGCGGAAACCACCACCACCACCATTTGAAACAGACGCTCGACATTGCAACACCGTTTGCCTGGCGCCGTTTTTACCTTGCTGGTGCGTGGCGACGAATCGACACCCGCTCGTTTCCGAGGCCAACGCGTAGCCTTGTAAAACCCGCAACAACTTCGCGTACTCTTTCGCTTTGTTTCGTTCAAACTGTTTCCGTCTCACCGGTAAGGGATGAAATAACTTCTCAACTCTCACGGTCGTTCCAACCGACCGCGCGCAAATCTCCTCCGTCTCGACGTCGCCGTTTTTATCAAACGTCACCTTCACGCCTTCCTCGTCGCTCGAAGTTCTCGTGGTGATTATCAATCGCTCGCACGTCCCACACAAGGACGACAACGCTTCGCCTCGAAACCCAAACGTATCCACCCCATCCTCTAAATCCGTAAACGTTCTCAGTTTCGACGTCGCGTATTTCATCGTCAACATCTTCACGTCCTCTCTCGCAACTCCGGAACCGTTATCGCTCACCTCGACGGATTCCAATCCAAACTCTCGCATTCGAATTTCCACGTTCGTCGCCCCGGCGTCTGCGCTGTTCTCGATGAGTTCTTTCGCACACGAGGAAATGTCCAAGATGACTTGGCCGGAACATATTCTGTGCACCGACGAGGGGTCGATCGATTTAATAGTAGCAGTGCGAGTATTCCTCATCCTTGTATGTGTGTGTGTGCTTCGTGTGATATAAAATGCCGTCTTCGTTGTTTTTTCACAAGCAAAAGAATTTTGAAAATTTTTGCGTGTAGTCATTTAGGGTCTTAAACCCTAAAAGGCTGCGAGGTTTTTGTCTCTCATTAGAAAAAGAAGGAGATCCAATTTCATCAGATTTTATTCGTCGGTGATATCGCGCGTATAAAATGGCAGGCCCCACGGTGTACCACGGCGTGGCGCAAAAAGTCTACCTCGTGAAAGAAGCCGTCATCGGGATGTCCTTAGGTTTAGTCGCCGGGGCGGTTTGGAAGTATTCGCACTGGGAAAGACGAAAGGAAATTCAAAGCTATTACGACAAGAAATCATCCAAATGATCTCTCTTTTCTATTCGTGGTGGTATTATGCGCGCGTGGTGCGTGGCAGAGAAGGCGTTGTTGAAAATAGAGAGCGGTTGTGATCGAATAAAACACTACAGTTGTACTACTAATACTACGCGTTGTTTCGCGCGTATTCTTCGTTATTGTTATTATTAAAGAAAGAGAATGATGGAAGGGATAAAGCCCCCCTTATGTGTGAAAATAGACTTTGTTTGCGAGAAAAGAGAGCGGAGACGAGAGACATCTTCTTTTCAGCGAAACTGCACTCATAATACTCTATTAGTATTATACTCGTATTACTACTACTAAAACTACTACTTGCGTCTTCTATTCGTGGCGACGTGTTTCCTTTCGTTTGGATTCTTCTTGACGTTCCCGCCGCCGATGCTTATGATCGTCTTTTGCGCGTCGCCGACGTGTTTGTATTCGCCGTATTTATCCTCGCTAAACTCGCAGTTGAACACGTCTTCGGTTTTCTTGGAGATGTTGTTCAATTCGCGCTCTTTTTTGGTGATTTTACGTCCGATGAGTTGATCTTCGCGGAGGATGGGTTCCATCTTTTTACCCGTTCGGCCGGATTTAGGCATCGGGATTGAATATTTCGTGCCTTTCAAGACGTGTTTGTTTCGGACGCCGTAGTGTTCGGCGCCGTCCGAGCCGGTGAATTTTTCAACCCGTTCCAAGGCGTTGTTGCCGCACTTTGGGCAGAAGACGCGTTGCGTGTTGGCAGTGACGGTTTCGCACGCGTGGCAACGCAAGACCCATCGTCTGACTTCTTTCACGCGCATGCCGTCTGGGGTGAACAGTTTCAAACCGAGTTGTAAGATGACGTTTTGCATGGCGTAATCGGCGGTAACGACGGAAACGAGAGAGTTTTGCCGTTTTTGTTCGTGCTTTTGTTGCTCCTCGGTCAAGATTTGCGTTTTCTCAGTGTATTGACTGAGCGCGTCGTCATCGTTTCCTTCTTCTTCTTCTTCATCGTCGTCGTCTTCGTCAGTGTCTGGAATCTCTCCCGGTTCGGATTGAAAAAAGGAGACGCCGGCGTTTTCGTCCACGCCTTCATCTCCTTCTTCTTCTTCTTTTTCTTCTTGTTGTTGTTGCATCTCTGCGGCTATTATTTGTTCTCGTTCTTTTTCTATTTCATCCTCGCGCTCTCTGTTTCTTTGTTCTCGTTTCATTCTTCTAACTCGCGTGGTTCTAGAAATCGCAGGTTCCCACTCGTCGTCGTCCTTGTCGTTCGCGCCTTCTTCGTACGCCGCTTCTTTTTCTTCTTCTCGTTCTTTCTCGTCCCCGTCGTCTTTCACTAAACTCTTCGCCTCCAACCCTCTCTGCAACAATTTCTCCTTCTCCAACGCAATCTTCGAGAACCGTTCGGAGACGTCCTCCCCAACCACTAACTTTTTCTCCATCCGTTCCATCTCCGCGTTCATCTCGTCCAATTCTTTCCAATCCTCCGCGTTGCTCACGAAATCCCATCCCGGAAGCGGCTTCGCGCCCGTCTTGCTCGCTTTGCGTCGATATTTCCTCGCCGGCGGCGGAACCGTCCGAATGTGACTCAAATCCCCATCGCACTTCTCTCTCTCTAACTTTAACGCTAACGCGATGACGTTAACATCTGGTTCCGATAACTGCCCAATGTCCCCCGTCAATCGCGCGAACCGTTTCACGAGCGACACCGTCTCCTCGTCCGCTTCCGAGACGCGCAACCGCTGCCAATTCGGGTCGTTTTGCAGCCTCATTCGCGCGTGTTCGTCTTTAATTTCCTTGAGGACTGCCGACGTCGTCACCAACTCTTTGAATACCAATTCTCCCCCCTCCTCTTTGGTGCTTTTTGAGGACAAATTGCTCAAGTTTTGTCCTTTCACGATGGCGTTCGCGTCGACGACGCAGATGGTTTCGTTCGGGAGATTTCGAGGTGGCGGACGAAACGTTTCTGCGTCGAAACGTTTGAGAGCGGCGTTCGGGTCCTCTCGCTTCGCCGCGAGAGCGACCCACGGGGAGGTGGACATTATTATTACGCGCTACTGCTGTACGGGCTTTTTTCGGATGATGCTTAGTGTGAATATTCGCGCACCGACGAGCGCTGTGTTGAAGTGAAGAGTTTTTTGTGGCGGCGGCCGAGAGAGAGAAAAACGAACAAACAACACTTACGAACGAAACAACGCATCTGAATTAAAACTCTTACTATATCTCTCTCTGACACGTGCAATTGAAATTGTGCGAATCCGTTCTCGCCGTTGTTGTTGTTGTTTTTCTTTATCCTAGTACTTTTTAATTAAATTCTTTCTCTTCTCGTCCTCTTACGTTTTCGCGCGGTTACTTGCTTCCGGATACGGCGATTTCCGTGCCGTTTTGGATGGAGCCCCAACCGATGAGACGCCAGTGCTTTTCGATTCTTCTAGAAATCGCGACTTTTTCGCCCTCTTTGGTACACACCGGAGAGGTTAATTGCATCTTTGCCAAATCGTTCTTGACCGCGACGACTCTCGCGCCGGTGCACATAGATCCAATGTTCAACATCAACACTTCGCCTTTGCTCAACTTGGAGACTTTGCCGGCTTTTTCCGAGCCTTGCGTCTTGACGCCTAAAAGTCTTCTCAGTAAGAAAAAGTTCACCTCCAATTCGGTGAATACGGACGGCAAGCATCCGACTTGACCAAGAACTTGACCGACTAAGCGATCGGCTCTGGTTAAGGTTGGATCGCACGTTGTGCCGACGCCGATTAAACCGCCCGGGACGGCGTATTGCAACAAGTTTTGTTCGGCGAATAAGGAGACGATTCTCGTTTTGATTGGCGTCGCGGTTACGGCACCTTCCGCATCTTTAGAGACAATCCCTGGTCGGATTTCCACCTCTTGTCCAACTTTTAAAACGCCTTGTAAAATGGAACCACCGGCGACGCCGCCTTGAATGTCGTCTACTTCCGCGCCCGGTTTGTTCACGTCGAAGGATCGAATGACAATCATATTCGGCGGGGACGTGAAATCTCTCACCGGAACTGGAATCTTCTTCACGATGTACTCGCACACCGCGTCGATGTTATACTTCAACTGCGCAGAGATTGGCACAATCGGCGCTCCGTCTGCGATGGTCCCTTGAATAAACTTACAAATTTGATCGTACTGATTCGCCGCGGCGTTTTCTTGAACCAAATCGATTTTGTTTTGCAAAATGATGATGTGTTTCAATCGCATAATCTCCACCGCGGCTAAATGCTCGCTCGTTTGTGGTTGCGGACACGTCTCGTTCCCGGCGACTAAAAGTAACGCCCCGTCCATAACCGCGGCGCCGTTTAACATCGTCGCCATCAGAATATCGTGCCCCGGGCAATCGACAAAAGAGACGTGTCTAATCAGTTTCATCTTCTTATCTTCAAAATCTTTCACCAAACAATCCGGATCGTCCGGTTTCGAACTCGAATACGCGCAATATCTGTCCGGTCTCGGACATTTCGGATCTTCGCACTCGTATATTTTCGCGTTCGCGTACCCGAGTTTAATCGTAATGTTCCTTTCCAATTCGTTCTTAAAACGAACCGTCTGCACGCCGGAAATAGCTTTCACCACCGTGGACTTCCCGTGCGCGACGTGTCCAATCGTCCCGATGTTAATCGTCGCCTGTCTGGAGATGATTTCCGGCGATAAAGGGTTCAGCGAGGAAATGTCTAGTTTAGTCAAGTCTTGCACCGATAACCCGTCCTCTCCTTTCACGTACACCATACTTTTTTCTTCTTTCGTCCTCGTTGGTTCTGTTGTTTTCCCTCTCTCTCTCTCTCTCTGCTAAAATTCTTCTTCTGA
>Ga0233450_10000526_pt1 | contig 43658 bp, 49 predicted proteins | sample 011ome_30_FD_189956 | JGI IMG/M metagenome (GOLD analysis project Ga0233450, IMG submission 189956) | Coastal salt marsh microbial communities from the Groves Creek Marsh, Skidaway Island, Georgia - 011501CT (spades assembly) | ecosystem: Environmental > Aquatic > Marine > Intertidal zone >... | reverse complement strand
CGCATTTGAGCAGAGCGAGAGAGATGCCCCTGCAAGTAAGCCAGCCTGTGTAGTGCACAGGAAAAATCACAAAAAATTTTCATTAATCACTCTGAGATTTTCAGACTTCTTAGAGTTAATCCCAAAACAAGAACAACCAAATGAATGAAGACAATAAAATCGTTCCTTACATGGAACAGAAGAACATTAATACTGCACTTGCGAAAGCTCAGGCAGAACTACAGAACCCCAAGAAAAACCAGAAAGGATATGGATACAAATACGCTGGACTGGATCAGACTGCATCGCACATAAATCAAGTCTTAAATAAGCATGGGCTAGTCTTACAACAATTATTGCAGGATCAGGAGCGTGAAGGTCACTGGGTTTGTGTAGAGACTGTGATCAAACACATTTCTGGCGAGCAATCGCAGCCCAGCTTCTTTGCCATGCCAGTTGAGCAGGGCAAGGGCATGAGCTTAGCCCAGTCTTATGGTGCTACAGTTACTTACGCTCGTAGGTACGCCTTGGCAGCCTATGTGAACATAGCAGCGGAAGAGGATATTGATGGAGCGTTGCACCGAGATCCATCAAAGACGAAACCTAAAGTTAATAAGTCTGCCCTTATCAATGAAGTTAAGGAAAAGCTCATTGATCATGGCGCTACATCATATGCCAAGGCTAAAGGGTTTGATCCAGATACTGCAACAGTACCACAGCTAGAGACTTTTCTAGCGAAGAGCAGTGAGGAAATCACAAAAAAAGTAGATGAGTGGGAAGCAGAACAGGCAGGGGGTAAGGCAGCATGAGAGTAGTAGCAGGACATATGTCGAACAAGTATGACTACCAAATGATTTACAGGTTTAGCATAAGGCATGGGGTGAAAGTCCCAGTCTACCTTCAACCAAAAAAATACCTACCCAAGATCTTTGTGGATACAAATGAAATGTATGGAGGATCTGAGTACGGATACCTGATTAAGCTGGAGACTCTGGCAAAGATCTTAGGGTATAAGGGTCTGAACAAAAGGGGAAGGTCTGGAAAAGATTTCTGGAAGTTTTCTTCTGATGAAAAGGAAGATTATCTCACCGCAGATATCAACATGACAGCCCACTGTTTCAATGCCTTAAATGAGAGCTTAGATGTCTCGGACGATGCTGTCATTTTTGACATTGAAACTAGACCGAGGTCAGCACAGGAAATTGCGTCACTGATCCCAGAGTTTGATCCAGATTCCGTCAAAGTAGGAAACTTAAAAGATCCCTACAAGATTGAGGAAAAGATTAAGAGTGCAGAGGAAAATCACCTAAGCTCTTACATGAATCGAGCTCAGTTAACAGCGGAGCACTGCGAGCTGGATGCGATTGGCTATCAGATGCCAGACGGAAAGAAGCAGCTCTGCTTTTGCTCTAATGATGCAGATATCAAGGAAGCACTAGTCAACTTCTGGTCAATTTGTGGATCAGTGTGGGGACATGATGAAGGATTTTTCAACCAAAACTAAATATGAATAAAGCAACTATTATTGGCGTTTACTCATCCGACAGGGAGACTGGGGAAGAGTATGTAACTAAGAACGGAAACCCTTACATAAAGCTAGGGTTAGAAAAAGAAGATGGCACAAAGATATATGATGCCTTTTTCTTCACAGAGAAAGCACACTGGAAGGTGGAGTCATTTTTCAAGAGCATGAACGCACTTCCCCCAAAGTTTAAGGATACAAGCTATAAGAACTTCTTGGACTTTAAGGGTAAGGCAATTGGGATAGAGGACGGCACTGATGCTAAAGGCTATGCGAAGATATACAAGTATCTAGCACTGGATGAGCCAATTGAGCCTAAAATGGATCGGGCTGCACCTATTGAAAATGCAGACCAAGATCTCCTTGAAGATGTCCCATTCTGAGAGACTAACAATTAGGCTACCTGAGCACTTGAAGCAGCAATTAATGATGGTCAAAGAAAGGTATGATATGACCCTGAATGATGCTGTGAAGTTTGCAATAGTTTCAGGGATTCGGGTGTTTGATTTGGCAGGAAACCCTGCCATTTCAGCCCCAGCCCCTGCACCAGCAACATCACAAAGTGACAGCAAAAACCCCTATAAAGACGCAATTTTGACAGCAACAGCAATAGTGGAGAAAAAACAGGGTGACAGCAAAACCCCCCAAAAAACGCCAAATGTGACAGCAACTGATAATTTAGGTGAGGAAAGTGATGGTGTTCAATTTGACAGCAAAAACCCCCAAAAAGAGGGTAATTTGACAGCAGCCTCGCGCGCGCCTTTCGCGAATATATACTTACTTAATAAGAATAGTATTAATATATATAATATTAAGTTGCAAAGTGCTTGGGACGAGTTTGTGCAACACAGAAAAGAGCTCAGGAAAGTTATTAAGCCAACCCAGATGAAAAGGATGTGGACAGGCTTTAATTCCATCTTGGAGGAGTTTGGAGTGGATGGTTTGATCGAGTCATTAAATCGGTCAGTGGCAATGGGCTGGGCAGGTGTATTTCCACCACAGCCAGCTAACGAGGTAGTGGCAGAGAGTAAGGGTGGATTCAATGCGGAGGATTTCTAATGATTTATAAATGTAGAGAGTGTAGGCAGGATACTGACTGGACTGATGAGCTGGTAGCAGCATTCAGTGAGAAGGCAGTAGTCTGTGATAAGTGTTGTAAGGCTTTTCATGAGCGTGAGGGAACTAGGTCAAATAAATTAATTTACACGCCTAGACCCATTCATGAGCTGATTAGACCCCTGTATATGGAGACAGACTTTAACCTGTTGCCAAGCCAAGCACAGGCAGTATGGAAGAATATCCAGCACTGGACTCCTGACCGAGATAAAGGAATTTACTTACTCGGTGAGTCAAGGATGGGTAAGAGTAGATTGCTTACACTGCTGCTAAAGAAGCTTCATGGTTATGGGCTCGCATTTAAGGTATTTTATGCTGGTGAGTTTCATAGTGAGTTAGCGTCAGCTAAGAGATCCAGCCACTATGCGAACTGGAGGGATGAGGTAGTGAATATTCCAATCCTTGCAATCGATGACCTGTTTGCCGAAAAGCTCACCCCCTCTACTGAGGCAGGGCTGTTTGAGATCGTAAACCAGAGGATGGAGAGAAAGCTCCCCTTGCTGTGTACCTCTCAGGTAAAGCGTAGCGACGCTATAGCACGATTTGAGGACAAGAGGCGAGGTGAGGCACTACTCAATCGATTCAGGGAGACCTGTAATGTCTGGCTGTTTAATCAGGAGCAAATGCAGGAGAGGCTAAAAATAGCATGAGCTGGGATGATTTCAATGACTGGGTATTCTTAATGATGTGCGTAATCGTAATTTGCACTGTGGCATACTTTCTCACCGAGTGATGGCAGGGCGAGAAAAGGTCACCAGACGGAAGCTCGATAATATGGGCTTAGAGGAAATAGCAGATGCCTGTGATATGTCCCTTGATATGTTTAAGAAGAACCTTGAGCTGCAAGTCTCAGGTGATGACCAGATGACAGCCATGCAGTTCTCTAACATGACTCCCAGCGAGTACAATGAGTTCATGCTCGGTTACTATCGATTGCTCGTGTTTAAGCTGGAAGTAAAGGCAATCAATACCACAGAGGAGCTTGAGGCTCGGCAGGTAGCACCAGCACTAAAGTATGCTGTCGAGACACTAAGAGAAATGCAGGGAGACTCCAGCCTTCATGTGGAAAAGGTAAAAAGAGGGGCATCAGCAGAGTCTATGGAGGAATTGCTGAAGTCATTGCCAGAGGCAGTAGAAGCGGAGGTCACTGATGTCCAGAAGTGAGCTTAAAAAACATCAAGAGGAAAAGACTAGGTTTAAGGAAAATACAAGCTATGTAGAGGGCAATCTCGCATGGGAGAACTTCAACAATAAGTGCCAGCTCGCTAAGGGCAGGTTAGGGGAAATAAGACATGACGCAGAATACTACTGGAGTGAGCACGAGGGGAGAACACTTACCCCTAAATCGCATCGATACCCGATCTATCGAACTAACCTTGAAAGACCTCAAAAGTTTAAAATCGAAAGACATTGATCCAGTGATTGCTAGGTACTCTTTAAAGATACTTGCAGCCCAGTGTGGGGTAGAGAGTATAAGGTCAGTGCACTCTAAGCTGTTGCATACCTATATGAGCCAACTTGAGTCAATTGTTGGAGGAAATAATGAGGGGAATGGGGTGAATAGCGATTTAAAGACCATGAAGGGGTGTAGGAGTCGTTTTGATGGATATGGGGGTTCGGACTTGGGTGAGTAATTTAACGAAGAATAAAGAGGGTATGGTAGCAAGCTATGGGCATTTATCGGTGTGCAGGTCTACCGCAAGTAATGTGTCGAGCGGTTTAGAGGTGTTAAATGTACGCATAAAGGGGTGCAGATACCATGTTTAGGCTCAGATCCCTGTGTTTATGCGGTAGTACCGAGGATTTATTGTCCTCTACCTACACTATTTCGAGGGTGGGGGGGGTGGGGGGATGTACTTTGCTCGGAGAACGAACCGATTGTGCCATAGGAAATTTTTTTACTTATGAACAAGCTCTATGATCTCCTTAATGACAAGCATAGCGAGACTTATATTCTATCCTACCTTCAGGACTGGGGGGTTATATCTGATAACTGTTACAAGATATTTCATGTCGTTAATGACTACGATGCTTACGACTTTATTAAGAGTAATTACAGGGATTACTTGCGTTGGGAGATGCGATTAGATGGCAGACTTTGATACAGCACTAAGGGTAGGGAAATTAGGTGAGGATGCGGTAATGGATCTGTGCCTTAAGAGTGGGAAGACTCCAGCCCCTGTGCAGGGTAAGTTTAAGCCTTATGATTTCATAGTGCTTGAGACAAAACTGGCTTACGAAGTGAAGAGGGACTGGAAGTCAAAGCACACGGGTAACCTTGTGGTGGAGATAGAGATGCCAGTGGGTAACCCAAGTGGCTTGCAGACAACCAAAGCAGACTTCTGGGTTTTTGATTTACCGACTGAGTATATTTTTATCACCCCATCACAGATAAAGGACATCCTTTGTTTTTGGGACTACAAGCCTAGTGTGTTTGTGGGTCAGGGTGATGACACTGCCAAGAAAGCGTTCTTAGTCCCAGTGGGCTCAATGAAACAAAATGCAACCAAGGTAATAAAAAAATGAATATATGGAAACCAACAGGTGAAAAGAATTTAAGCTTTCCGCAATGGGTGGACAGGCTGGTTAAAGAGAATCAAAAATTATTAAGGAAACTAAAGGAGTATGAAGACAGAGAAAGAGCTGAGCGAGGAGATGGGTCTGGACAGGAAGCACCTAATACAGATGAGGAAGGAAGGTCTGAAGGGTTGGCATCGAAAGGGTAATACAGTGATGTATGACTCGGATGGAGAACACGCTGTACGGAATGTTGTACAAAAGGAATTATGTGTTAGTGAACTTTCCGAGCCGTTGCCAGATCCAGTGGAAGAGGAGATGGTAGTTACAAACATCCCCTTCAATAGTCGAATGGTGATTTGTGGTGATGTGCGAGTCAGGGTTCACAGTAATTTAAATTTCAGGAAGGGCATGAAGCTCAGGGCAAGACCACCCTTGACCAATGAGAGTAAACTGTGGGTTCTGGTGGGTAGGAGTCCACGATGGAAAGGTAAATGGTAATGAGTAAGCAGAGTGAAGATATCGTAAGGCAGTGGGAGGAGCAAAAGGAGATGGAGAGGCATGGTGATGCGTTTACTAAGATCCTGAGCAAGCTAAGTAAGGAAATCAAGGGGTCAAAGTCTGCTCCCAGAAAAAAACCAAAGAAAAAGAAATGAGCGATAAAGTACATGGTGAAAAATGGCTTAATGAAAATACTGATTACAAAATTATGGATGAAGCTTTGTTGGAGTTTCATTATTCTGCTAGAGAGAAATTCTTAAAGGGTATTGAGGAGCATAACCCAGATGGATCTAAGGGGTTAGCCAAAATGAAATCCAGTGACTTGATTGAGTCGATAAAAGAGGAAATCATCGACACATGGTTTTACCTATATGAACTCTCAAGGAGAATAAAGGAGCAGAAATGATTCAGTGGACTGAGCATCCGTACTATCCTATTCCCAGCCACAAAGAGGCTGAGATGATGGGAGTGGACAAACTGTTAGATTTTCATGCTGCCAGAGAAGAATCTATTTATGCAGAAAAAACTGACCCATTCCACAATGGATATGAGCCAGATCACTGGAGGATGGCAGACGAAGAGTTTGCAAACCACGATGAGCTTGTAATTTTGGGCGGAAATAGGTCTGGTAAGAGCGAATTTGCAAGTAAAAGGGTAGTAAAGTGCACTAATGATATTCCAGAGGCAAATGTGCTTTGTATGCACACTACTTCTGCAACTTCTATAGAGCAGCAACAGCAGTATGTTTATAAATATCTGCCCTCAGAGTGGAAACAGGCAAAAAAGGGTAAGGTAACTAACATGACTTTCTCAAAAAAAGGAGGATTTACTGAGTCTTGTTGCGTTACCCCTAATGGCAGCCGAATATTTTTTCGTAATTACTCGCAGAACCTCGATACTGGTATTTTAGAGGGCTCTGAGTGGGATATGGTGTGGCTGGATGAGCTCTGCGGAGTAGACCATATTAATGCCCTTCGTTTTAGGCTTGTTACTAGGGCAAACAGACCAGCACCTAACTATCCTAAAGGTTATCCATGGCGTGGGATGCTTATAACCTTTACGCCAGTTGCTGGTTATACTCCGACAATTAGGGAGTATTTGCAGGGGGCTAGGACAGTAAAATGGGGGCAAGCAGACCCTGAGCTTTTAGAAAACGAAAAAGTGCCAATCATTCAGCAACCGCTGCGAGAAAACTCTAGGGTAATTTATTTTCACTCTATTTGGAATAAATTTAATGACTACCGAGCCCTGAAGCGAACCTTACAGAATGATCCTCGCCCCAAAATTCTTACTCGTGCGTTTGGAGTCCCTACAAAAGTCTCTGGTGGTATGTTTCCAAAATTTGGCGAGGCACACTTGGTGAATGATGATCAGATTCCCAAAGAAGGCACAAACTACATGGTAGTAGACCCATCTCACGGAAAAAACTGGGTTATGATCTGGGTTAGGGTAGCTAAGGATGGAAAGTGCTATGTCTATAGAGAGTTTCCTGACCAGATTAACCCAATTGAGGGAGTTGGTATGGCTGGAGAGTGGGCTGTTGCTGGTAAAAAGATTGATGGTGCTAGGGGTCACGCTCAGGAAAGCTGGGGCTGGTCACTGGCTCGATACAAAGAAGAGATCTTGAGGCAGGAGGGTAATGAGAAAATATTTATGAGAATCATGGACTCTAGGTTTGGGTCTGCACCGACTCCAACAAAGTCAGGTATTACCACGCTAATAGATGAAATGGCTGACATGGATATGTTTTTTGAGCCAAGCGTAGGGGTCAGGATTGAGGAGGGTATTACCATGGTTAATAGCCTACTGGACTATAATTCTGAGCAGCCTGTAGGTTCAATGAATTGTCCAAAACTTTATGTACATGAAGACTGTAAGAATCTGAGGTTTGCCCTTAGCACTTGGACTAATACTGATGGGAAACACGCTGCCACAAAAGATTTTTGTGATCTAATGCGGTACTTTGTGCTGTCAGCTCCAGTTTTCTTAGAGGAAGGTAGTGGCGTTTTATTTGAAGGTGGTGGCTACTAACCGAAAAAAGTTTACAAAAAAAGGTTTACCGCAAGTGCTTGTATAGCAATCGCTTAACTTTGTAATCAGGAATTAGTTTTTTTTATTATTTGGTTTAGTACTTGCTTTCTGTGTACACAGATATATGTTGTGGGTATGGATACGAAATTATTATATCAAACAGAGGAAAAGCCGACTCTTGAGGGAGCTCAGAAAATTGTAGGAGGCTTTGTAGAGTTGATCGGACTCAAGAATGGAGATCAGATGCTCGTGAACGAAAACGCTATTATGGATCAATTGCCAATCAACGAGATAGCAACCCAAATCGCAATAGATCAAAGCAATGCACTTATCTGGGATGGCATTCGTGGGGATGTTCTTATTTTACAGGGGGCAGCAAAATGGGATTAAGTAAAGAAAATAGGGAAGTCCCGAATTATGATTGATAAAAGTGACCAATTCAAAGATCAACAGCTTAAGATTAAGTTGATCGATAGATTCTCATCTTTGTTAAACATAGATCCGTCTGTATTGATGACCCATCCAGACCACAGCAAAATTATAACTGACTGCCTAGGAGGGTATACAATTCTTATAGACACAATAAGCAAGGATGTTTATGGTTTAGAACCATGCAAACAGAAGAATCATCATGGGGGGGCAAGCGAGTGAACCAGACAGGTAGACCTAAATTGCCAGATAATATTAAACGGGTTTACACTACTATGAGGATTAAGCCAGAGACAAAAAAGTTTCTGGAAAGTGACCCTGATGGACAAGGTAAGTGCGTTGACAAATTAGTCGTAAGAGCGAAGGCTAAAAAAATATAGTTGACCAAAATCCCTACGAAAAGTCGAGTTTTCACCATGGCTCGATTGGGGATTGATAAGGCTTTGTTAAGGCGAGGTGAGGTAATTAAGGCACTCGGATTATCTAGATCCGAGATGAAGAACATGGTGGATGCTAAGCTAATTACTCCGCACTACTTTCGCAAGGGTGCTCGTGCATTTTTCCTGCGTTCCCAGATTGAAAAACTTTTAGAATCATGGGAAAGCGACAATGAGGAATTACGACAGCGACAAGAACAAACTTACTAAAGAGCCTGATGTAGCTGAGCTACAAGCTGAGCTATCTGCCATCCTTGAAGATGCTAGTCGCAATCTCAGGAGGAGAGATGATTTTGATGATGTTCGTTTTTGTCGCTGGTCTGGTCAGTCAGATGATGGCAGGAAGCATGAAGAATTTATAGGGAGAAAACCTATCCCATGGGAAGGGGCATCTGACACCCATAATCGACTTGCAGATAGGCTTGTGAACGAGCACGTGCATATGGCTCTAGAATCATTTTTTAGGGCTAACATAAATGTTACAGGCATAGAGGTAGATGATACAAAAAAAGCCTCTTACTGGAGAGACTGCCTCTCCTATTTCTTAGAGCAAAAGATGCTACCTGAGCTTCGTAGAGAGGTGGAGCTGCTGGCTCAGGAAATGTATGCTGGGTCTCCTGCTATTGCCATTTTGGGAGTGTACTGGCAGCAGGAAACTATCATGCGTCTAAAGAAGTTTAGTATGCAAGACCTATTGCAGCTGGTGCAGCAGATGGGTGGGGATGAAAATGCCATGCAGGAAATTTCTGCTATAATGGTAGACCCTGACATGGAAGAAAAAGCCTTGGATGTCATGCGGATGGTTTTTGCTGGGGTCAAGGACAAGGTTCTTAAGAGAGGGCTAAAGGAATTTAGAGAGTTTGGGGAGACAAAATTGCCAGCCCCATCAGAGCACGAGAACCGCCCAAGGTTTGTGGCGCACAGGCTTTACGACGATATATTTGTTGACGCAAATTGCACTGAACTAGACAGGGCTCGCTGTGTTATGCGTAGGGAATGGTTTACGGAGACAGAGCTGCGTGATAAAATTATAACTGAAGGATTCAGTGAGGAATTTGTTGAACAGGTCTTAGAGAAAACAGAGGCAGTTTCTGGAGTGCCACAGTATGACCAAAGAAGTCCGATTCGGCTTGGGGAGTTACTCGTGGGGCAGGGGGTTGAGGGAGACTATGACGATCTTTATGAGATCTTTTATGCATACCAGAGGGTCTATGATGAGGATACGAATGTGCCAGCGATTTACTGCACCGCATTTTCTTCTCATGTGCCTGATTCCTATGGTAAACATGAAATCTTAAACTATGGTCATAATCAGATGCCTTTTGTTCTCTTTAGCAGGGAGCGTTTAAGTAGGTCTATTTTCGACAGCAGGGGAATACCTGAAGTGGTGGCAACTAATCAGTATGAGGCTAAGCTGCACCGAGACCTTAAAAATGATGCTGCAAGTATCAGTGTGATTCCTCCACTGTTGGTCAACGCAAGGCGTGGGGGATTAAACACAACGATAGCCCCAGCATCACAGATGACTATTTCAAGACCCGATGATATTGGCTGGCTTGCACCTCCCCCTGTTTCCAATGGATCAATGGAGGCAGAGGCTGCTGCCATTATGGATGCCGAGAAATATTTTGGTAACCCTGATAAGCCAGAACAGAAACAGCTTTACCAGCAGTGCATGACTAATCGCTGGCTGGATTCATGGAAAGAAGCTTTATCGCAAGCCCTGTGTTTATGCCAGCAGTACCTGTCACCTGAATTTGTCGCAAGACTGACAGGTGGATCAGTTGAGGATATTGCTGTTCAACAAGATGACATTGCTGGGCGATATGACCTGAGCCTTCGCTTTAATGTGGATACGCTTAATCCAGAGTTTATGGAGAAAAAAATTGATGCGGTTATGAAGCTGACGCAGTTCGATGTGACAGGTGCTCTAGACCGAAATAAGCTTTTAGAAATCATAGCCGAGTCGATTGATCCAATGTTAGCAAAGCAAGTGGTTATGGATAAGGCAACAGCAGCCCAAAGGGAAATTGAAGATGAGCAAAATGCGTGGATTAAAATTATCAATGAAATCGAACCAATACCTAAAGAGGGAGTTAATTTCCAATTACGCCAGCAAACAGCTCAGCAAATTATCCAAACTTCTCAGGAGCTTCAGAAGAAGCTCCAAGAGAAACCACTTGTTAAGCAATTGTCGGACAATCGGATGCAGTATTTGCAGTTCGGAATACAGCAAATGGAAAACGCACAGATTGGAAGAGTGGGAGTTAAATCGGTCACTGGAGGATACTAATGTTTAAATTATTTCGTAAGAAGTCAAAGCTAGTAAAGTACCCTAAGCCAATGTCGGCAGATGAAGTCGCTCAGGCTTTTGGGGATGTTGGCGATGGTAGTAAATTCTGGCAAGCCTTGGACACTGTTATTGATTCTGCTCTTTTAGACTCGGTGAATGATGTAGCAGATCCAGCGAGTGATCCACAGAAGATGTCCCATGCTGCTGGCAGAATTGATGCTCTGGCTACACTAAAAACAAAAATAGAGGAATTTAAAAAATGGAAGAATGGGAAGATACACTTCAATCAGAATTAGGTGAGAAATGTAACGACTATCTGATGAAAGGCTTAACTGTTCGTCAGGTCATTGGGGTGCTTGAGACGCTAAAGGCAGAGTTGCTTCCTGCTATAGTTGTATTCGACGAAGAATGAAGTCTTTTGTGTTCGCCAGCGATTTGCATGGTGACAAGCAGGACTACGATGCAGTAGCTCACCTTCATAAATTTGTGGATGAGTTTAAGCCAGATGTCCGTATATTTGGAGGAGACTTATTTGATTTTTCTCCACTGATGAGATCCGCAGATGCTGCTGAGAGAAATGCAAGCATGGAGGCAGATGTGGAGGCTGGGATGGAGTTTCTAAAAAAGTTTAAGCCACATCATTTTTTATTAGGCAATCATGATGACCGACTGTGGCAGACAGCCGAAAAGCATAGCTTGGGCATAATTAGAGACACAGCTAAATTAGGCATTAAAGATATTGAGCAGACCTGTCGCTCTATAAAGTGCAAGATGTATCCGTATGATGTTGATAAGGGTATTTTAAAGCTAGGTAAGATAAAATTCTGCCATGGTTATTTTCATGGCATCACAGCCACAAAAAGACACGCAGAGACATTTTCTGAAGAGGGTGGGCTAGTAGTGCATGGACACATTCATTCTATACAGCACCATTCTATCCCTAAGCAGGGAGGTGGTGCTGGAATTAGTGCTGGCTGCCTTGCTACTACTGCAATGGACTGGAATCGGGCTAAGGTGAACAGGTTAGCTCACGAGGCTGGCTGGGTTTACGGATATTACTCCAATAAGGGTTGGGCTGCTTATATAGCTAAGCGGATGGGAAGCGAGTGGTGCTGGAGATGAGCTGGGCATCAAAGCTTGAGAACTTGCATGACGATAGTGCAAATAAGCCAAGTGGAGAGGGCTGGTTTACTGTTGCTGATTTTAAGGAAGAAACTGGCTATGGATTCGGCAAATGCTACAAGCTAATAAACCAAGCTATTACAAATGGTAAAATGGAATGCTACTCAGGATCTGAGTACTCTGGTAGCCAAAAACAATTAGTTCGAAGGAACTGGTATCGCTTTATTGAGCCCAACTAGGGTAAGCGTGTTGACAGATTGTTAAGCAACAAAAAGTTTTAGCTTAACATTCGTCCGTGACGATCTTCACGAGATAACAATTCCAACGCCAGTGAATTTAAAAAAACTATGGTAGACACAGTAAACGAGGTCGCGCCTCAAGAAACAGCAGAAACAGAAACAGATAGCTTAATTGATCTTGGGGAGATTATAGAATCTTCGGGATTAAGTGGGCAGTTCATTGACAATGCAGAATCAGAAACCGAAGAGGTTGCTGAAGAAGAGCTGGAGACAGCTGAAGAGCCTGAAGAAATTCTTGAATCCCCTGAATATTTAGAGGAAGAAGAGAAGCCAGAAGACTCTGAGGGTGTTAAAAAGCGGATTGGTAAGCTAGTAGAAGCAAAAAATGCTGCTTTAGCCGAAGTTGAGATCCTAAAAGCCGAACTAGAAAGCACTGCTGGGGCAAAAGAAGCCCCAATGCCAGTTAAGTCTGAGAATTTAGACCGCTTTAGTGATGTTGATAATATGCAACAGTTGCAGCAGCGTGAAGAAAGTGCTGAGCACTTAAGGGAGTGGCTTTTGGAAAATCCAGACGGAGGTGATTATACAGACATGGCTGGTGAGACCCACGATGTCGAGTACGATCAAGCCAGAAAACTGATGGTTGAAACTGACAGGGATCTCAGGAAGAACATTCCAAAAGTTGCAGCTAGATTGGTGGAGAAACAAAAACAAAGCCAGCTTGCGTTGCAGACTTTTAAGTGGATGTCTAACCAAGGCAGTGCGGAGAGTAAAGAAGTTGAAAAACTTTTGACCAACAATTCGCACTTAGCAAACTATGTTAAGACTGACCCCTTTGGGTTAATAACATTGGGTTATGCAGTAGAAGGGTTCAAAGCTTATAGAGAAAATGCAGTTAAAGCTAAAACTGGCAAACAACCAACCGCACCGAATCTTCCCACCGCCCCAAGTCGATCACAGAGGACTGTGGTAAAGTCAAAGGGTAAAGGGAAAGAAGCACTTCTGAAAAAAGCAGCCTCTGGAGAAATTGATGATGCAGCGTCTTACATAGAATCATTACTTTAACAGGAGGAAAAAATCATGGCTGGAATAGTCGAAAGATCACAAAATTTAAAGAGGGAAGACTTGTCTTCGCTTCTCACCATTATTGATAAAAAGAGTACACCCTTTTTATCTGAAGTTAAAAAAGGCAGTGCGCCTCGAAACTCACTTTTAGAGTGGGGTGTAGATAAGCATAAGATTAATAATGTTCAGGCTGCTAATTATACAGCTGGCGTTTCCGACAAAATCCCAGTGGATGGTGAAGATACCACCAGTGCTGATTTTGAGAACTATGATGATCGTGCAAAGTGCCAAGTTTATGTACAGTATGCTCGCAGATTCCCTAAGGTTTCTCGCTTAGCTGACATGACTTCCGATATCGCAGGAGTCGGTTTTAAGAAGGAAATGAGCAACTCTATTGCAAAAGCATTGGTTACACATAAAAGAGATATAGAGAGTACTTTGTGCTCATCTCAAGAGACCAATCAGGAAAGCTCTTCTGATCCATATCAGACTCGTGGACTTGGCAAGTGGGTTAGCTCCTCGGCACAGGCAACCTTGCCAGTACCGACTTCGTTCCTAACTCCAGCATCATCTATTGGAACATCTGCTGCTGCTACCGCTAAAGAGGAAGACATCCGTGACATTCTTCAGAGCATATATGAGCAGACTGGTGAATCGGATAAAGTCTTTTTTGGTCTTTGCGGAACTTCTGCAAAGAAGACCATTTCTGAGTTTACGCTGTTTAGCCCAAGAACCAACAATCTGGTAGTCTCTAATCGTGACACTGATGAAGGACGCTTGAGTGCTGCAATTGATATCATCGAGACTGACTTCGGGACTGTCGGGCTTCAATTAAGTAGCTTTCTGGAGCAGGACGCTCGGTCGGCTGGTGCTTATGATGCGTCCAAAGGACAGGGTACTTTGTTTATCTTAAATAAGCCACAGCTTGAGGTAGCATTTGCGGAAAACACAAATGTCCGTGAGTTGCCTGATCTTGGCGGTGGTGCTCGGTCATTAATCGAGTCTGTCTTTGCTCTCAAGTCTTACTCTGGTGGACTTGATCACGGCAAATACACTATAACCTGATTGGTTTTCTTACGCTCAGCGATGCTCGATTCTAACAAAGAAATTGTAGTTGATGGGGTTAACTACACTGGTGAAGTTTGGGATATCTTTGCTAATCAGTTTAGAACCGAGCTCGCTAGGGCGGAGGAACAACAAATCAAGTTGATGCAAGCCGAGCGTCGTTTGACTGGCGGTGAGCGAAAAAATTTAGACTTTGGGTATCTTAGGTATAAGCTCTGCCCAGAGGTCTATAATTTTTGGAAAGACAAAATCCATGAAAATATTTGGCAGGACAAAGGGTTTAAAAAATGGCTAGACAATCGATTTGGTGATCTAGTTAAAATTAAATCAGTCTCTGGCAAAATTATTGTCTAGATGAGAAGCATTTCTTACTCGGCAATCGAGAGGGGTGTTGCAGCAACAGCTGGAATAGACCCAACTAGTATTCTAAGCCATGAAAAAGTATTACTGGCAGAATATATAACTGATGCGGTGAAATACTGCTGGGATTATTATCCTTGGGCAGAATTTACTAAGACGGAAGTAAGATATTTCCGTGACGAATTTAATCCGTCTAGCACCTACCCAGTCGGGAGTGAGGTTTACTATGACGGAAAGTATTACAGGAATTACGAAGAGGCTACAGGAGGCACTCCATTAGACCTCTCGCTGTGGTATGAGATTGGTGATATAGATGATGCACCAGAATGGGCAGAGAGTGGCTGTTATTATATAGGAGCAAAGGTTAGGTATAAGAATAAACTTTACCTTTGCATTAGTGAGCCAGTTGACCCAATAACAGCCTACGGAAACCAGCCCTGTTGCTTTGAGGTAAATGGAATAACGCCAGAAAGCTCAAACTTCATGGAGATTAGCATTAAATTTGATCGCTACATTTCTTATGAGCAAGTCGGTAAAGATGTTATCGGGACTTGCTTGTCCGTGACCCTAGAAGATCCTCGGTATAGTGATACGACTCCATTAAACTGGAGAGAGGGTAGAGAAGGAATTTATGTAGACCCACATTCCAAGACATTTAATGAGGTCTGGGTTCGCTACAGGATAGAGTCTCCAGTTTTTACTTCGGACAGTGCAGATGAAGATGTCCCAAATTTCTTGGCACAGGCAATAAAGGCGTATGCGTATAAACATTGGCTTGTGGGGGATGGTCAGCACGAGAAAGCACAGATCCAAGATGTGTATGGGCTAGACCTTCTGGTTCGGGAACTGGATAAGTTAGATAGCCAGCAAGACAGGGCTGCACCATTTACGATTACGAAAGAGCCTTATAGGAGGCTTAATGCAAAGCAGAGCCATAAAGCACCGATTACTGCAGAGCAAATTGCAGCAGTCAAGAAAGGGCTGGCAGAAGTTGCTATGTCAGTGGACACAGACTTTAAGGGTAAAAATGCTGTGGTAAAGGCAATCATTGATGGTGACCCAATACTGGATCTAATTGTAACAGCTCTCAATATTGTGCGAAAAGGTTACCCACAAATCTTCTTAAGGGTGAAGCCTGATGTCCGTGCGAAAAATGCAGCCCAGTATGGAGAAACACAAGTTTACACTAAAGTTTTTACAGGCAAGGCATACCGCTCTATTAACATAGGTCAGGTAAAGGCTCTAAAGCTCAATGTAGTTTGGAGTCCTCCGATCAATGGAAGTGTGAGAGTTTACTCATCTCAAGTTGCAAGAAACTGTGTAAAGCAGTCTGCAATTAAATTAATCCCCACAAAAATTTCCTGTGGTTCGGTGATTGGCTATAATCCAGTAAAGACAGATAATGCTTATCTTGCTGCCGTAATTACTACGCAAAATGTCCAAGCTAAGAATATAGTAGGTCAGGGTGTGAGCATTGCACCTATAAGTATTGCTGGTGTTTTTAATGGTAGGAATGTAGTTCAGCGTGGGTACAGTACGGCTGCTATCGCAATCACTGACATAACCCAAGGGGATAATATTGTAGTCAAGGGTATATCGACAGCTTCAGCATTAATAGACACTCAATTTGCTGGTAAAAATGCAATAGTAAAAGGTCAAACCACTATGTCACTTGCTGCTAATTTAACTGTGATTCATATAAGGGAAAGACAAAGAGAGGCATCAACAGAAATAACTTATAAACTTGCTAATAATCGGGATAGCAATGTGCAGTTATGGAACAGTCGCACCACTCCACTTTCTGACAGCAGGTTAGGCTTGTCATCAATTCCTTCATCTGGGTCTGGTAATGTTAGTCATATATTGTTTGAAACAATAGGTAGAAGGACGCAGCCAGAATTAGGTCAAACTTACTTAGGTACTCAAGCTAGAAGAATCGCTTCAGTGCAACTTGATGAATTTTTTAATACAAACCAGCAGTTTAAATTAGTGCATACTAATGACTTTGGAAATGAAACATTTTTTAATAACAAGTCAGTAGACTGGTACGATTTACCTAACACTGCAACTGACTCAAATTCTGGTTTTCATACAACAAGAAATATTTATGAGAATATGCTGCTGGTTGGGCAAACTCCTATAAATATTCATTTACCAGAATATAGTAATGGTGAAGCGGAGGAAAACATACAAGGGTATGTAATCGCATATTTACAGCAGCCAAGGACAAATGTCAGTGCATACACTGGCACTCGCCAGATTCATTTCGGACACTTTACTGAGCTGTTTCCATCTAACACTACTTCAGCACATGGGTATGGTGAATTTGATCAAATTGCAGCAAGTTCAACCAAAGCAAATCACCCTCGTGGGCTGTTTTCTGACAACTTCCAGTATTTGTCTGGAAATGAAAACGATCCAGAAGTTTGGCAAAAAAATAATGGGTATATGATCAAGTTTAGGATTTTAATAGAAAATGCTAGACCAAATACACCCTATGGATTCGGGTATGGAACAACTGACTTAATGCTTGATAGTTATGCTTACATGGAGTCCGTATATTTAACAGGCTCAAGTGGAACTTTAGGTAGTAATACTTATCAAAAAATTCCTGTAACTGTAACAGGTGGGTACTGCATAGACCAAAACTACGCAATAGATTTTGATAACCCTGTTCAGGCACAGGACACAGCACTAATTCAGAATGTTGTATTTGCAGCACAAAAAGATAGTGCAGATTTATCTGGAGAGTACTGGAAATACAATCAACCTCCAGCACCTTACAGGGAGCACTGTATTGTTCATAATAACACGAGCCAAGACCCTTGGTTTAATAAGACAGGATTAAGTACTAGTGACGGCACATGGGATCAGTTATCTATGCCATTTACCTGCAATGTAATACCAGATGGATTACCAGCCACTTTCCCAAATACATTTGGCAAGTCAGCAGCTGCTAATTGGGCAAACAATGATTGGGTCACTATCGGGCAATGCACAAACAAAAATGTAGTCATTGCCGAAAAGGAATAATTTTAACCAACTAAAAACAAGAGAGGATATATAAAATGAGTCAAGCAACAGATTATTTAGAGGAGAAAATTTTAGATGCCATGGCAACGCTGGGCAGCTTTGATTTTGCTTCTGGAACAGTAACGAGTGGAGCAGGTGGATACATTGGTCTCTTTACTTCAGCACCTTCTGACAGCTCTGCTGGTACTGAGGTCTCAGGTTCAGGCACTGCTTATGAACGCATTCAGATCGGTTCTACTGGACAGGGTAGCTTTAATGCTGCTGCTGGTGGAGAGATCGACAACGATGCAGAATTTCGCTGGGCTGATGCGTTAGCTGACTGGGGTACAATCACCCATGTAGGATTATTTGACGCAGCAACAGGTGGCAACTTGCTCGTCTACGGACAACTTCAAAGTTCCGTAGTCATAGAGCTAGGTGATATCTTTAAAGTACCAGCTAACGGATTTACCATTCAAATGAACTAATGCCCTCTTGGGCTATAGTTTTATTAATCTTCTTTTTAGGTAGTTGTAGCATGAAGTCCCTCTTGCCTCCCACTCTTGCGGTGGTAGGTGGAGGGGCTGGTGCAGCAGTGACCGCAGGATCGCCAGCAGGTGCAGCTCTAGGGGCTGGGGTTGGTAGTGCTGCTGGGTCTTTAATAGTTATGGACTCAAATGCGAGGGAAGATAAAAAAATGATGGTAGATGCTTTAACTTCTGGAGATGTTGACGCACTGGTGGAGACAAAACTTAAGGCTGCTAAGGATGGTGGTTTTTTCGATTCTATTCTAGCAGAAGTCTATGGGGTCATAAAACTTTGCGTTATTGGCTTAGCCTTATGGTTTATCGTACCGATGGTTTATTCTCACTGGAGGGCAAAAAAATCAGAAGACAGATGGAACAGAATTTAGTATTTTATGCACTGCAAGTAGTCTCTGGTGTTCTGTTTGCTGTAGGTGGATTCATGATCAAATCCGTGTTCGGAGAAATGAAATGTCAATCCCTTAGGATTAATAAACTGGAAGTGGATATGGCTAAAAACACAACCGAGAATGAGACACTATTCAAGAGGCTCGATGGTATTGAGACAAAACTAGATAAACTACTGGAAAGCTGGAGGAATAGGTAGTGCCTAAGTTTCGTAGCCATGGACAATTAGACGATCCCTACCTTGAGGATGGGGATGGTATGTTTGTTGGTATGGATGCGTATACCGAACCTACCTTGCTGCCTGAGGGAATGGTTCAGTTCAGTGTCAATATGCGGTTTGATCAGGGTACAGCACGAGTGCGCAAGGGCTTAAAAAAGGTGCGCGAGATTGCAGGAATACAAAACCTATTGTCATTCCGAGACCCTGATGGAACAAATGACATTTTGGCTGTAACAAACAACGCTCTTCTCGGAGTTACTAATCCCACCAAGGTCTTGACACTGGCAAATCCAGTAGGCAATGGGTATGCGATTCAAGCCTTCAATGAGGTTATAGTTTTTGATGAAGGGCAACGCCCTCAGTTCTCAGATGGCGATAATTCTTTTACAGCATTTCCAGCCACACCTACAGTAAATCAACCAGCGTTCACGCAATGCCCAAACGCAGGGTTTGGGACTTATATGTCTAATAGACTGATAGTACCAGATTATGCAGATTCCAGTACGACAGTACTAATTAGTGATCTACTGGATAAAAATAATTTCCAGATAGGAACAGGAGAATTTTTTGTAAACAAGGGAACAAACGATAAGACAGTTGCTTTTTGTCCGTACCAAGAATCTCAGATTTTGGTCTTAAATGAGAACAGCATACATATTATTGGTAATGTCCATTCGCTGGACTCAACAAGCTTTGAGATTACTAGGCAGTATGGAATCGCAGGGACTAGGGCTTTTGCACAAAATGGCAGCTATATTTACTTTGTATCAAGTGAGGGAGACATACAAGTTTTAGTGCCTAGTAGTGACCCAGCAAAAGGGTTAGGCATTAGTGTCAGTAAGATTAATTTAGACCAAGAGCCATTGTCGAAAAAAATTACCCCATTGGTCGAAAGATTTAATCTAGACGCTATTGATAAGTGCATTGTTCATTACCATAAGAACCGAGTTTATTTTGCAGTCCCTTACATTATTGACCCAGCTAATCCACCGACAGAGCCTAATGTCTTACTGGTGTATAACTCGTTGCAGTCAATGTGGGAAAGTGTCGATATTTTACCAGTCGGCATAAAAGCTATATCTAGTCTTTTAGGAAAATTATATATAGCTAGTTCTGATGCGGTCTTTGAGTATGAGTCGGCAATAGATGATGATGGGACTTTAATTAATGGTAAGCTAATTACACGGCAGTATATTTTAGGCAGCCGTGATATTAAGAAATTTGTCCGTGGGACTATTGGGTATGCTGCTGAAAATGGCAGTAGCACAATTGTAAATGTTTACACTAAAAACCCAGACAGCACTATAATTTCAAGGGTAATAATAGAGGATGATGATGATTTTGACAGACTCACCAGATTTAATGCTCGCAAGCGTGGGTACAGTGCTAATGTGGAGGTCAATGCCACTAGTGGTGCAAACTTGCAGACAGAGATTAAGAGAGTAACCCTAGAGGGCTTTGTCGGTAGCGGTAGGGCAGGAGGCGTGTACGATGGCAATTAAGGCTTTAGTGATTCCTGCCGATCCTCCCGAAGTAGGGAGCGATATCTTAACAGCACTAAGAAATATTGGCGCTCCAGAAGTTTTTGTCCCGACTGATAAGATCACCATTGGTGCTGGTGAGACCTTACAGATAGATGGCACACTTGTGGTCAATGGGACAATATCTGGCAGTGGTGCTCCTACAGGTGGTGGATCTGGTACTGGAGGAGCAACAGCCCTTAATGGGTTAAATGATGTTTCCATAGCAGCCCTAGATATCGGTGACATTTTAAAGTGGGACGGAACGGCTTTTACAAACCAAAGTGATGCTGTAGGGGCTACTAGCTTTGCCATAGGGGACTTGACGGATGTGACCGCATCAAGCTATGCAGATAACTCAGTTTTACAGTACGACAGTGCGAGCTCAAAATGGATTGCTCGTGATGCTGTTCAGTTTATCGAGGGAAATATAGATGGGGGCGTAGCTTCGTCAACTTACAGTATTGATCTTAACATAGATGGGGGTGGGGCATGAGTGTTCGGAGAATACAGATTCGGAGGTCTACAGCTGTAGAGTGGAACGATAGGAATCCTACACTTCACCAAGGTGAACTAGGCTTAGATATCACCAACAAAAGAATTAAAATCGGAGATGGTTTCACAAGCTGGGATCAACTCCAATACATCGACAAAACAGCAATGGATGAAATTAGGCAAGAGTATGGGGATGAGGTCTCATTCATTACACAATATGAACTACATAAGGAGTAAACAAAATGGCAGAACCAACAGATATATTAGGTAAAATCGGCAAGAAAGTTGCCACAGAAATCAAAGCAGTCAAGGATGGCATTACAGGCTTAAGTAATGTTTCGGGTGACCTAACTATCGGGGGAAGTCTAACAGTTAATGGTGAGACTACCACTTTGCAGACAGCAACGCTTGCGGTAGAGGACAATATTATTGAGCTTAATAAAACTGCGACTGGTGAAAAAGGTGCAGACACTGCTGGTATTGCTGTAAAGCTAGGAACTGACCCAGATGCTACTTTAATTTGGGATGATACCACAGCAGAGAAAAACTGGAGTTTCAAAAAAGGTACAGCCTTGGCAGATGTTTCTGCTAACATTGCAGCACCTGATGGGGATGGTGTAAAGATCAACACTGTAAGTGTAGGAGACTACGCATCTTTTGAGACTGAGCTAAACACAATCCTAAATCCTTAAGTCATGCCAGCACCAACAGACATTCTGGGGAAGATCGGTCAAGCGATAGCTGCCGAGGTTAATACGATTCAAGAGCTGGTTGATAACTTAAATGAGATCACTGGGGATCTCACAGTAACTGGCAACCTAACAGTCAATGGTACGACTACCACAATAAATGCCACCACACTTCAGGTTGAAGACAATATCATTGAGCTGAATAAAACTGAGAGTGGTGCGATGGGTTCAGCTACTTCTGGGATTCAGGTGCACTTGGGTCAGGAAGCTGATGCATATAATACACAAAACTACAGAGATACGAGTGCAGCAGATTTTGATGCGCACTGGGGTGTAACAGCTGAAGGTATTACGATATATGATAACCCGACTGCTTACACACTTTCAGGAGGTGGGTCGGCAACTATGACTACCGATTTAGCCGATGGCACTCAAAATGTTGAGGGTGTAATTAGAAGGAGGCACTTTTTTAGGGTTGTGGCTGGTAGTTACTCCTATGATTATGCTGTTATGCTGGAGAGTGGCACACCTCGTGTAGTTAATGGGGTTACTGGAAATGGCTTGTATGTGGAAGACTGGAGTGATGGGGTTACAGCAGGAGGTACAGCACCACGATCAGGCAAGAGTCAATTAATTGGAGTTTGGAATGTTGCTGGCATTCAAGCAATAGAAAATGGCTGGTCGATTGATTGGAAGACTGACACTCACGCTGGTCTTACAAATATTGTTGTAAACTCATTAACATTTGAGGAGTCGTTTACCCCACTTAATCCTGCGACTATTATTTGGAATAATAATACTAGCAGATGGGAGATTAAGAGTGGATCAGATGTCGCTAATGTTAAGGCTAACTTCAAAATTGCATCTGGTACTGCCCTTACTTTGAACGGAGTTGCTTTTGGTGACTACAATAATTTCTTAGCAGGGTATATTTACACTCCATAGTAATAATGCCTGACACTATATTAGGGCAGATTGGGACAGCTGTAGGAGGGTGGTTTCACCCTCTTGCAATGTCTTCGGCTACCACTGAGAGTAAGGATTATTTTAATGAACTTTCGTACTCAGATGGTAGCCTCTCTGCCATTAATGTTTATGTGGATAATTCAAAGACCCAGCACTTGTACAACAAGGTCTTTACATATGATTCTACAAAAAGATTAATTGGTGTAGTGACTACAAAATATGGAGAACTTGATAATAGGACTTACACTCAGGCAATAGCATACGATGAAGATGGTAATGTCTCATCAATTACAAAGGATTACGCATAATGACTTGGACAAAAAGTGGTGCAACAATTACTCAGACTGGCACTGATACAGACCTTAGTGGATTAAATGGAATTTCGGGTGTAATCACAACTGCATTCAATAGTAATTTTACGATTTACGATTTGGGTTCAAATAGATTGGAAATCCAAGGCACTCTGACGCATGACCCCGATGTTGAGATGCTGGTATATAGTGCAACTGGGACTGATGCAACCACCCCAGTAATTGTAATAACAAGCACAGGAACATATAACTACGGAGTCGAGCGGACAGGGAGCGGAAATAGTGCTTACTCTAGCGGAGTAGGTCTAATGTGCGTGCGTGAGGACACAGGTGGTTCACGAGAATGGCGAGCAAATCAGAAGGGACTGATCCAAAATAATAGTGGAACATTAAATTTAAAAGGTGGGGCAATCAGTAGTGCAAAACCGCTTGGTCTGGCAGGATTCAATGCTGATTCAACTGATGGTTCAAGCACAATAAATGTTAAAAACACAAAGATATTCAGACCAAGCGGATTGGCATCGAGTGAGCGAAGAGAAATTAGGTTAGATGATGCTACGAACACTATATTGGGTTCGGTGGAGAATTTGATAGTGGATGGTTTTTTAATTACGCACAGAAACTTACCCGAAACTTTTTCGGTCACTTTGGTAAATGCTGCGATTGGTCAATTAGCAGGTGGCTCAAATTCCTCGGTGTTGCGAGACTTAGACACTTCGGGGAACATACGCTCAGATTACGATTTAGGCACGGATGATGATGCTACAGGTGCAAAATTCTACACAGTAATAAACGCATCAGAAGGTTCTAATACTCGTTGTATGCCAAAGGAAGGCGTTGGTGGCAACAGGCAATTAGGTGGAGCAATTATACAAAAGGAGGTGTCTTTTAATGTTAAAAACTCAAGTGGGTCTGCCATCGATGGAGTGAAAGTTTACGCATCCGACACGGATAATTCGTACAGAAAAAATGCCAACGGACAAGACCACACGGCAGACAAGGTTTACGAGTACACAACCGATGCAAACGGAGACACAGAGACTATAACAGTAACCACCGCAATCACCAATATTGATAGTGAGGATAGTTCTACCACCCCAATCACTTACACCCGATGGGATACCGATTTTGGAACTAATAGGTACAAGGTGGACAGGAGAGGATTAGATGACAGTGGTGATGATATATTTATTTTCAAATTAATTGAGTATGGGAAATCCATTTCTACTACAAATCAAGCCCTTAAAGGATTGGGCGAACTCGGAGTCAATTGGGTGTTATTTGATGACCAACTTATTACTGACCCAAGAGTAATCACAGATGATTACACTGAAATTGATACACCAAAAAAATTTTACAACAGAGCAAAAGCATTTCTGGTAGATAACTACGCAGGGGAAACCCAGACAATTGTAACCAGAGACGGAAATACCATTGATGCAAAGGATTTTAATGTCGTTATTGATGCAAACGCAGATCCTGTGCTTCATGTGGAATATGGTGCTGCATCTGGCGATAGTTCTTATTCCTTAGATTTTGATAGTTTTGGGACACAAATGCGTATTACTTTTACGCCAGAATTTGAGTTTTATGATGAGATAAAGAATGGAGTGTACCTAGATCTAAATAGTAACACAGATGTTGACGCAAGTGATTTTTATTTTGATCCTTTCTATGAAGAGGTATACGGAAGGACTCGGCTAAACTTTAGGAAGCCTTCTGGCTCAAATGTAGGTAGGCTTTATAATATCGTTGCCAATGGCAATGGAACTGGGTGGCAGTGGGAAATACTTAGTGGGAGTAATCAAAATTATCTTATACAAGGTTCAATTGGTTATTTGGCTCTTACAGAAGGAGTCAATGAACTGAATGAGATAGTGCCACCCCAAGACCCATCTACAATAACTATCAAGGCATCTACCTTTGTGGGAAATATTCAGACTACTGGAGATATTTCACTTTTAAATGGTGCAGAAGTAATAGGTACTTATGGTGAAAACACAGTTCTGCCTTGGAAAGTAACTAATGTGGAAGCAACTGCCACCCTGCAACTTTTCAATATTACCAAAAACCTAGAGGTAGAAAACTTAGTGGTTGCAGGTACTGCTGGAGATAAGGTGGAATCTTCTGGGACATATACAGGGCAGGAAGTAAGCGTTGGTGACAACATTCGTTTACGGATTACCTGCCAAGCAGGGACTGGTGCATTCCTGCCCTACGAGGCGTTTGGTGTTGCGACAAGTATAGGAATTAGTTTCGAGGCAGACCAGCAGCCAGATACAATCTATAATGAAAACGGCATAAATGCTGATAATCTGACTACCTTGTCCGCAGATTATCCGAATGTTCAGATCGACATTTCCGATGGTGATGGGATCGCAGACGCAAGAGAGTTCTATGCATTCTATGTGAAGCAAACAACCACTTCTACTGGCATTGGGCAATGGTTTGGTGCAATTGATGCGATTGATCACATGAACTATCGAGTGAATACTGCAATCGCTGACATCAAATTGCAGAACACTGGAAGTATTCCACTGGTTATTTCTGGAGCAAGAATATTCAGAGATGATGGCACTAGTGTTCTCCACGCAGATGTAGATGACCAACCAATGACGCAGGATAATGGTGAGTTGATACAGTACATAAAAGGACAGGTGAATGAGTCTTTGAATGTGCAGTTACCTCCAGCAGTAGCTACAGCAATTAATGAAAACGCCACAATTAGTGGAATTGATAAAAACACAAAACTAATACCAGCACTATTATGATTCCTAAAGTAGTAAAAGTAAGCACTGCAAGGGCGAAAGAGAAATACCTTAATACTGCAAAAGATGATCCACTCACCGCCCCCACTCATGTCATCTACAAGGGTGATGAGTTAGTAGGTAAGTGGAACTTAGCAGAAGTGCCTTTGGTGTTAGTGTGGCATCATGAGGAAAAGGTAAAGGCAAAGGACTCACTAATTCTGAACTCTCTGCAAGAGTCGATCATGAGTGAGAAGGGAATTAATGAGTACTACATAGTTGTTAACGACAGTTCACCTTACACGGAGCACTTGTCTCGGTTGGGGTTTGAGCCAATCCATACGACTAAAATCTACAAAAAGAAATTAAGGGTAGAATGAGCGTCCCAGTAGCAGTTAAATTAAAAACTCAAGGTGAGCGTGACTTAATTTCTAAGCTTGCGAAGGAAGATAATGACAACATGAACATACCCACTCATGCCATTCTTAAGGGCGATGAGATTGTGGGGGGCATGAACTTATGTGAAGTGCCTATGGTTTTGTGTTGGCATCACTCAAAGAAAGTGACAGCGAAGGACAGCCTTATTTTAAATGCATTGCAGGAGAGTATGCTCTCACAGATTGGAGTCCAGCAAAGTTACATAGCTTGCAATAGTCATTCGCCCTACTTTGAGCATATGCACAGGTTCGGGCATAAGCCTGTATGGGCAACTAATTTGTTTTTTAAAGACTTGAAGAAAATAGGAGGAATTTAATATGTGCGGAAGTGACACAACAATAGTACAACAAGCCCCAGAAAAAGTTAATTATGGGGAAGCAATGCGTGAAGGATTGGAGGCACAAATTGAGCTCGCACCAGACCTATACGCAGCAGAAGCAGATCCGTCATACGGCAGGAAAGCATACGCGCGACTGAACCAAGAAGTCGCAATGGATACCCTGCTGGGCGAGGAAGCATCGTATGACGATGAAGGAAGAATAATAGAAGGATATGAACAGGCACAGACTGGCAATGAGGCTTATGAAATAAAACAGCGTAATGTCAAAAAAGGTGACAGCGGATTTAGGTATACTTCAACCTTAGAGCTTATCGACAAAAAGACAGGAAATGTTGTAAAATCTAATTCTTTTGATTTTGAAACTGAAAAGGGACAAACAGTAAATCCTACTGGTGGAGACTTAACTGGCAACGGAAAACTCGGTAGCCCCAGTAATAAAACAGCAAAATATCAACAACTAAGAAATTCTGCACTTGGTTCATTTGGAGATGTTCTAGGAGAAGAGGGTGTTAAAAATGCACAGAATGCAAAGTACCTTGATGCTGTTTCATTTAGCCCTACAGGTGAGGCTATAGAAAAAACTCCAATCTATAGGAAAGATGTTGGTGGAAATATTATAACAGATCCATCAAAGGCAGGACAGACTACTAGGTCTGGTGGCGGTCTAGTCGATGTGTATGCTGGCACAGAAACTTTTGATTTTAAAGATAAAGACGGAAATACTGTAAAGCGTAGGGCTGGCTTTGATGAGGATGGAAACTTTCAGGGGTTAAGTAAGCTTGCCAATGACCTACAGACAACGACAAATGACACAAGAGTCCAAGGCGAGCTTCAGTTAATAGAGGAATACGGAAATAAGTTTACAGAAGAGTACCGCAAACAGGGAGATATTCAGGGTGCACTTGATAAAGTTACCAAGTTAAATGATCAGTCTGCCATTCCCTCACAAAAGTTAGATTCTCAAGGCAATAGGCTTAGTAATCTGGCTCAATCATTTGGAAGCGGTCAGCAAATATCTAGCGTTTATGGAAACAGGCAGAATGCTCAGCAAGGTCAGCAGCAACAGCAACAGCAACAGGATCAGCAGCCTTCGTCGCTTAGACAGCAAAAAGGCGAGGGTCAGAACCCACAGGCAGGAGACTTAACTGGTCAGGGTAAAGGGCAAACTGGGCAACAGGATCAGCAGCCTTCGTCATTGAGCCAACAGAAAGGTGATAACCGAAACCCACAGGCAGGAGACTTAACTGGTCAGGGTGAGAGTTCAGGAGCTGGAGCAATGGGTGCAGTGGGAGCTGGAGCGATAGGTGCAGTCCTAGGAGGCGCAGGAAGCTTTGGAGGCGCAGGAGGCTCAGGAGGCTCAGGAGGTAAGGGTCAAAACCCTAATCCGACAAGTGGTGATTTAACTGGTCAGGAAATAGCTGAGCAAGCTCAGTCAGTGGGGCGCAGGGTTGCGTACAATGAAAAGTTTGATGACTCTAAAAGCATGAACCAGACTGGTGTTGCTGAGAGGGCATCGTCCCTTGAAGGCAAACTTGAGGAACAAGTAGCACTTAAACCAGACCTGAATAATTATGGCGGTGAAAACACTCAGGGCATTAATGAGACAGGTGGAGACCTGTCTGGTAATGGTAAGGGAAATTTACAGAATATAAATCAGACTGGCGGTGATCTATCTGGCAAAGGTAAAGGAAACACTCAAAGTATTAATGAGACAGGTGGAGATCTATCTGGTAAGGGTAAGGGAAATTCAGCAAGCATTAATGAGACAGGTGGAGACCTGTCTGGTAAAGGTAAGGGAAATACCCAGAGCATTAATCAGGCAGGAGGTGATCTGACTGGCAATGGTAAGGGAAATTTACAGAATATAAATCAGACTGGTGGAGACTTGTCTGGTCAGGGCAAGGGAAACACAGCAAGCATTAATGAGCAAGTAGGAGGGGGTCAAGCCGAGCTGCAACAGATGGGAGCTGCACAAGCAGCACCACAAGCAGCACCACAAGCAGCACCACAAGAATCAACACAGCCAGCAATGCTAACAGATCAGCAGGGTGTAGGCATGGCTCAGGCTGGCATGGCAGGGCGTGATGTTGATGCCATGGAAGTCGGTAACCTTAGTGGTCTCAGGTCTGGCTTGAATGAACAGGCAGCAAGTGAGCTTGCAGCAGGAGGTGACCTGACCGAAAGAGAACTAAGGGCAGCACAGCAGCAAGCAAGGGCTGCTAGTACCGCACGAGGCAGGACTCGTGACACCGCTGGAGTCCTAGATGAATTACGAAACAATGAAATGTTTGCGAACCAGAGACTCAGGGAAAGACAAGCCTTCGCACAAGGAGTTTCAGGGCAGGAGGCACAGCTTAGGGGCATGGATATCAATAGCTCGATGCAAGCCCAGATGTCTAATCAGGCAGCTGACTTAAATCTAGGTGCACGACAGGGTGCAGCATCAGCACAGAACCAACAGTCCCAGCTTGCCTTAACTCAAATGGATCAGGCATCTCAGGCAGCTAACCAATCGAATGAATTGGCGAGGCAACAAATGCTGCTTGGTGCTACGGAGAAAGATATTGACCGAGGCATACAAGTCGGTCAAATCAATCAAGCATTTGAGCAGAGCGGTCTGCAAATGGATCGGGCATCAGCAGCTCAACGAGTGGGACTGGAGCAAGCAACATCAGCAGACCCAATGCAAGCAATCACAGGAAGACCTTCGGGTGCTGGTGTTGTTGGGGCTGGAAACCTTTACGGAAATGCAGCACAGAATGTTCAGACTCCGATGATGTATAACCCAGCGCAGGGTGCAGAGTTTATAGCTAATCAGGCAGCAGGAATAAACTCGTATAATGCTGCTATGGCAAGTGCTCAGGCAACTGCGTCAGCTGGTAAGTCTTCCATGTGGGGTAGCATTCTTGGTGGTGTAGCTACAGGTGCTGGAATGGCATATGCGTGCTGGGTTGCTAGGGAAGTGTTTGGTATGTTTGATCTTCGTTGGATACAGTTCCGCACATGGATGATGCTGGACTCACCATCTTGGTTTCGAAAGCTTTACATGAGGCATGGTGAAAAGTTTGCCGAGTGGGTGAAGGACAAGCCATGGTTGAAGAAAATTATTAAGTCATGGATGCTGACAAAAATTAAAAAGGATTCCTAATGAACTCACCTTACTTTTCTGACATAAATGTACAACAGGCAGACTACTCTTCAATAGCAAGGGCAGGGGAAACAATAGGCAATATGTATGCCCAGACAGGGCAGAACATAGGGAAAGCTCTATCAAGCGTAATTGGCAATGTTGGTAGTACTTACTTTGAAAATAAAAAGTTGGAGCGCACCCTAGAGACACACCTGAAAACTAAGCAGGGACAAAAGGAACTTCAGTTTAAGTTTGGATACACTCCTGAGCAAGTGAATGGTATGCTAGAAAAAGGCACTCTAAATAAAGAGATCAAGTCTTGGTACAAAGAAATTGGCATCGATAATATACGAGCTCAAGTGCAGGACGAGATGAAGCTGGAAATGGCTCAACAGAAGCATCAGCTTGCTATGGGAAATCTAAGTCAGGAACAGAAGAAAAACTCTCTGCTGATAAGTGAGATCGAGCAAAGAAATGAACTGCAAGAAAGTCAAAATAAATACCTGCAATTCCTTCATGAGCCTGATGAGAATGGGAAGAAGCGTTTAGATAGCTTAGACCCTGCTCAGGGTTTCTTAAAGAATGGAGAAGAGTTTAACCCTACTGACCTACAAGCAGTCCAGAGTATAAATAAGTCAATGGGGCTGGGTGCATATAGTCCTGCAATGCTTACCTCTATAGTTAACTCATTTAAGAAAAAAGATGAGGGCGGTACTGGGGAAATATTAAATGGTGTGAACTTTAAGAGCCGTACAGACTTTGAAGAAAGCTGGTCAAAATTCACCGCTGAAAACCCCAGACTTCCAAGGGAGCAATTAGCAGCAGCACGAGCACGAGCAGAAAAACTTATCGTACCAGAGGGAGGTGTTCGAAAGATTATTGATAATGCTGTAGCTAAGTCTGGCTTTGGTAGCTTTATAGAGACCATGAAGGCGCAAGTTGGTGACATGGGCAATTTTAAGCAGATGCTGGATGAGTCTCTTCAAGGAGTTGAGTTTGATCAGGACGGAAACATTACTGCCTACAATGTTAAAAACCCTGTAGCTGCATCAGTAGCATTAATTAAATTAGCAAAAACAGCACAGGGGGCTGGGGTGTTAAGTAATCAAGATGTAGATCGAGTAAAAGGCAGTGCTCGATACAGTGACCAGTTTAAAAGATTTTTTGATAAAGCCTTTGGCGAGAATGTAGAAGTCACCAAAGAGATGTGGGAGAATGGTTATAAAAATGCCATTAACCCAGAAACAGGATTGAAGTTTAAAATCGGAGACGATGCAGTGTTTGGGGGTGGAGCTCTCAATGCTGCTGACCTCTTAATGTTTAAAGATATAGCAGCAAAATTAGATCTTAGAAGTAGGGAGTTAACAGATGAAATAATTCCACAGGTCTATGAGGAAGTCCGTGCTACCTATGGTGGGCTGACCACAAATGAAATACATGAGTTTTCTGATCTTGATATGTATAAGCCTACTGGGTTTAAGACAGAAGAGCAGAAAATGGCAGGGGTTACTTCTGCCAATGTCAACTCAGCTATAAACGGACTGGTGCAAGGAAAAAGTCGGGCAGCCATTGAGAAAATAGTAAGGAATGGGGCTGGCTTTGATCCGAGCACTGGAGACGAGATAAACCTTAAGATGACAATGGACGAAGCGGAAAGGCAGTTCAATGATCTTAAGCAAAATGGCAACCAGCCTATTGCTGCATCGACACCTGTAAATATACCCAAGCAAAAAGCCTATACTGTAGATCCTAAAAATTTAAGTAATCTTAATGATGGTGGCTCAATGGTTGCATCTGCCTCTGGTGTTACCTCTGGGCTGGCTGGTAGCAAGGCAACCTACAATAAAATGTCAGCTGGCAAAACAGCCCAGCAATCTTTTGACAAAAATTTTCCAAAGGCAGCCACTAAGATTACACAGATGAGAACTGCGGTAGAGTCTGGTAGCTTGGACGATGTTAAGAATGTTGCCAAGAACTACAACATTGACGCAAATAAGTACCGAGGAAATGAAAAGGCTTTTAGGTCAAGAGTAAGGTCAAAACTTAATTCGGAAGTAAAGAGAAAAGTAGCAAGGTGGGCAGGGGAACAAGGATTTAAGAGTACACTGAAAAAAGGAATCGCAACAGCAATCGGTGGGGCTTTGACTGGGGGTGTTGGTTTTGCAATGGGCTCGGTTGCTTACGATCTTATTTCACTAGCGGAATCTGAGGAACAGGTAACAAAAGAGACCTATGATGAAATGCTTGCTAATGCTAAAACAGAAGATGAAAGAAAACTGGTTAAGCAGATGAGAGACCAGTATCTGGGCAACTTGAAAAAGTCTAAGCCAAGGTTTGAGGGTGGGCAGTATAAGGGCATTGGGTCTAGTTATTTCGGGAGATAGTTATGGGACTTAATTTTGGCGAGTTTGATGAGGAGCAGAATTACGGACGAAAACTAGACTTTAGCGGTCTAGCCAGTTTGCCAGAGGAAACTGAGTACGATCAGTTCAGGGCAGATTACTTAAAGCGTAAGGAAAGGGGTATGGGGGAAGCAATTTGGGGTTATGCATCCGCGCTACCTGAAGGCATAGCTACAATGATTGAGGAGGACATTGGTAACGCCATGAACAATGACTCCATGATCGCCAGTATGCTTGGTTTCAAAGGTAAGGAGGATTTTAAGGGCTCGTGGAAAGCTTTAGCGAGTGCACCAGAGTTAGGACTCAGGGACACATGGAACATGATTAAATCCGTGCAGAGTAGTATCCGTGATTACTTTGACCCAGAGGTCAAGGGTGAGGAAGAGATCCAGAGGGCATTTGCACGGCACAAGTTTGAGCTAAATTATTATAATGCTGCAAGGGAGCACTATTTGCAACAGGCAGCAGGAAAGTTTAAGGATGATACAAGTTTACTGGCTGACTTTGCTGACCCGACAAATTTAGTGCCATCCTTGTATGGAGATAGATTCATAAAGCAGGGAATAAGGAAATCTATTAAGGGTGCAGCCAAGGGTGTCAGCGTGACAGCCAAGGGAGCAGAGAAATTAGCTGGTGGGGTAGAAGCTACACTTGGGTTTCCTGCAAAAGTGCTAGAGAAAAAGATCCCAAAAGGTGGGAATATTTACAGGGGACTGCAAGCTGGATCAGTTATGGCAGTGGGCTCAGATCCATTTGGGGGAATTGCCACAACCATGGTGACTGTTGGTGTAGCAGAGGGACTAAGTAAGGTTGCCAAGGCAGTCAGTAGAGAAGTCAGTGAGGTTGCAAGTGTCCTATCCAGTCCTAGCTCACACGCTAGATTTTTATTTAAACTAAGCACCAATGAAAATGTATCGAAGCAGACTCGTGCACTAGCAGCGAGGGCTTATAAACTAAGAGGCACTCGGATGTACGATGTTGTGTTTGATGCACTTGTCTCTGGTGTTAGTAGTGCTGCTATGCAGACAGCGATTGAGTTTGCAAAAGGAAAGAGTGCAGAGGATATGGGTCGGGCAGCTGGTGGTGGTTTCGTATTGGGTGCACCTGTTGGTGCTCTGGCAGGTAGTCGGGGAAGCGGTAAAACAGACGAGGCTCGCAGTGATCAGGGCATAGAAAACTATCTATCTAACAAGGGGCAAATGCTGAATAAGGATACAATAGCAGCACTTGAGAAAGTTGATAAAAAAACACTTGTTGCTCTTAGCACATTAGATGAGTTCTCAGGACTCGGTAACATGAGGTTGCAACTTTTAGATCAGGACTCGTTTGCTAAAATTGTAGGGGTTGACCCAAAAGATGCTCCCAGTGCATATTATGATAAGCCATCGCAAAACATAGTTATAAACGAGGCTAAGGTCGCAGAGGGTACTGATGCTGCCAGTAAAATCGTACTGCATGAACATGGGCATGACATCATGAGACAGATGATGGGGTCAAACCCCTTGATGCGTCGAAAGATCCTTGAGAATTTTTATGACCCTAATGGTAAAGAATTTTTCTTTAGGGACAGTGAGGGCAGCATATCGGGCAGCATAAAAGTAAACGAACAGGCACAACAGTTTGCCAAAGATTATGCTGATAAGATACGGAAGACTGACGAAGATTACGCAAACTCAGTAGAGGGGACAAATGCTTACTTACTGGCAGAGGAGATAGCAGCTGAACAGTTCAGTGGGCTTATGAGGGAATCCCCTAATGTTTTCGCAAAGTACAATAAATCATTTAGGCACAGCCTTATGAATACAGCCAGACTGGCTTTGTCTAAAATGGGCATTGTCGAGCCAGACTCTGGCAACTTAATAGACAGCCCAATTAGTGAGTCCATGCTGAAAAATGATGGAGTCGCTAATGTGTTTAACAACTATATGCAGACAAGGAATGATCACTACCGCCAGCGAGCTGACGATATTGAGACAGGCAGAAAGCATGAACCAAGGGCAGGGCAGTCCTCTGATAATCGTTTTACTGAGCTGTTTGGGGGCAAGGGTGTATCAACAGCCATAGGTAATCATTATATGATTAAAGACCAGACAATGTTTGACGAACTGGTGCAGCAAACCTCATTAGATGCACAGAGTCTCGACAAAGACCTGACAGGCATAGGGAAAGGTGCAGAGGGGAAAAGGTTAAGTGAGGGTGTAAGGTCTGTGTTTAGGACTGCTGGTAATAGTGCACAGGCTGCTATGGACTTTATTGATTTCTTACAAGTTTCTATTGATAGACGGCAGCAAATTAAATTCGGTTACCGCTCAGCAAAATGGATTGGCAAGACAGAATACAATCCATTTTATGAGCGAAGCTTTACGCCTATAGGCTGGCAAATTTCCCCCAAGAAACCAAGTATAAGAAGAGGCAGAAGGGTGTTCCCGAATCTAAAGGTAGTAGGTTATGATGCTGACATTATTTCCAGCAATGTAGAGTTGCTACAGCAAGCTGGTTTCATAACTAACCAAGCTAAATTCTTCGAGGACTTCGCTGCTCATGCAGATAGTGTTTTACAGGAGTCTGGTGAGGGTAGGATTAATCCTCTAGGGATGGGTGAGAATGAACTGTTCACGGCAGCCCTCGGCATGAAGGAGTCTGGTCAGAAACTGCAAGACCCGAAGCTGAATGAATTTTTTAGTAACCCAGATAATAAATTGAAGAATGCCTACAAGAGTTATGACTTAGGGGGCATGGCTGGTGCAGCCAATATGAATAAGGGTGGGTTTGCTTTCGATTATAATAATGCAAAGCACAATTATATGCCCATGCTCTCTGGTGCTGGTGCTGATGGCACAACCATACCTCAGACAATGTATATGCCTAGCATGAGCACTAAGGATAACTTTGACAGTAGAGGTCTTAGAAACAATTTACTGGAGGATGTGTTACCTAATATAACGCAAGATAAGTTTACACCAGAACAATTGATGTCAGAGGTAAACAAGTCGAAAGGAGCAAAGGAATTTCTTGAAGACATTGGCATTGATCAGAAGACCTTAAATGAAATAAAGCGTGGAAAGATAATCGACAAAAGCACGCTGGAGTTTTTAATAGGTGCTAACCAGAAAATCTTAAACCTTTCTGTCGATAATTCAAAAGATGGTGACCCGATTTATGGTGACTCTGTCGAGAGAGGATACAGGGAGAACTATGAGGAAATACTTTATATTTTACCAGAGTCTGAAAAATATATTGGTGGAGACCAGAGTGGGGGGCATTGGGAAAATGACAGGGTATTGTTTCATGTAAGAAAGACTGATAGAATCCTGCCCAACGGAGAGACTGCTTACCATATAGAAGAAATCCAGAGTGACTGGCATCAGTATGCAAAGGGAGTAGGCTATGACGATAGCCCAGATGCGGTAGCAAAGTTTGCTAGAAAAAAAGAATTGCAGAAAATTTTTGATGAAGGTGAGCGTAAGTATGAACAGCGAAAAGGGAACGCTGTGCGAGAACGATTCTTTGTGGATGAAGATTTATTTAGAGGTATATACAAAAACAAATTACTGACTCTAGCCGATTACGAAACCGATCCAACGCAGATTGAGAATGATGTTGATACCGCATTAACAATGATGACTAAAGACCATGAGATAAATGGATATAGTCAAGTGTATCATAATATTATTGGTATTGTACAAGAGACGAAAAAGTTTTTTGCAGACAGGATAATTACCAAGCAAAAAAAAGATATGGCTGAAAAGCTACAGGCTAAAGGAGTCTATCCAAACGAGGGCGAGGTAGACTTTTTCGATTTGAATTATGAAAGTCAATTAAATGATACGCAGTTTGCTCATTGGGAAAGGTCATGGAGCGGTGACAGAAATAGTTACACAGAAAACTATTTTAAGCATAGACAGAACTTGATGGCAGAAGACCCATATAAGTATGGGAGTATAGACCAAGAAAAAGTTTGGTATGATATACTTGCAACGCTGCAAACTGGATTAGAAGTTGAACTTAAAAAGGTAGATGACGAAAAAAATGCTGATGCTAATTTGCAGGATGCTCGAATTGAAATTCGGGAAATGAATCGAGAGAGGGGTTCTATTCAGTCAGCAGCCCCAATGAAAAAATCTTGGCACTCTCGTGGACTTGCAGAGGCAATCAACAACGCATGGAATGAGGGTAAGCGATATGTTTCATGGGTAACTGGTGAAAGGTCAGCACAGCAGAACAGGCTGGATGAGCATTTCAATTTTGTGAATGTCACAAAGCTAGATGGTAAAGTAGAAAAAGATAAATTAGGTTTCGCAGTGCCAGATTCTGGTACTCAGTATAAAATCCATGCGGAAAGCAAAACTGGAAGAAGTGTCCGCAAGTCCATAAAAGATGCAGATGAGCTTGCTAGAACGATTGGCAAGGATGCAGCGGATCATGCTGTGAAAGAACTAAGAGGTGCAGAGGCAGGGGCACAAATTGCTGTGCATGATGTAGAAAAGCCACACGCTGGCAGAAGGATCTTCTATGACAAAATGGTAGTGGATGCTGCAAAGAGATTTGCAAAAATTATGGGTACAAGACCACCCATTAAAACTGAAATTTCATTGCAGGATAGAGACAGTACAGCAGCAGTAGGAACGCAAGATCAGTTTGGTGAGGTCAATAAACAGACCCAACAGGTCTGGCTTATGGAGCTGCCTGAGACTAAGCCAGAGTTACCTATGTATATGCCTGATATTAAAACTGGTAAGGAAGATGTGCAGACTGCTAGTTTAATTCAAGAGTATGGGAGTGGGCGCAAGCTTTATATGCCGAGACAACCTAAAGGTAGAAACAAAAAAGTATTATTACGAACAACTGACGAGATAGCTGAAAGTATAAAAGCAGAAGCTGAAGAACGAGGTATTTCCGCTAATGATGTCTACAATGAAAGACTGGCAAAACAACTGCCACCCGAAGAAAAAAATTCCCAACCAAAAAAACCGCAAAATGAAAGTGATATCACTTTAAATGCTGATGAAATAAGGCTTTTAAAGAAAACAACAATTACAGCAGAAGATGCTGCTGCGTATAAAAAAGCAGTAGAGAAAAGAAAGAAATTAGCAGAAAATTTGATTCTTGGTGATAAACTTTTTATGCCCTCTGTCAATGAGCGTAAAGCTTTGAAATATGGACAAAAATTAAGTCAGGCACAGCGGTTGGACAAGTCGATTATTTTGGGTGCTCGGAAGGAGTGGAAGCAGTTAGGGTACGAAGCGCCAAACTTCCAGCGATTCATGAAACTGGAAGACGAGTTTGGAGCAGATCCACCAGCGTTAGCAACACTAGAACCTAATGGGAATTTTAAGCCGATAGAACTTTATTATGTTGGAGATATAGGGGTTGCGAAAAATGCCAACTACGATGCAACTCTCAACATTCAAAAACGATTGTTCGACAAAGTGGATAATCGTGAAAGTCACAGATGGAATGCAGATGAAACCATCACTGTTACGGCAGACCGAAAAAAGGCTAGAGAGCTTCAGGCAAAGTTAGACCCAAACCATGTCCCTCTAGTGTTAGCGAGTAATGCAAAGTATATATTTGATGCTTCTAACCCTGAACATATAGCCTCACTGAAATTACCTGAAGGGGAATTTTTTCCAGCAAACCCAGAAGCGTTTTTTGCGTTTGAGCCAGAAATAAAAGCCAGAGGCTGGCATGGTTACAGAGTGGGTGATGAGATTAGTATTTTTGACAGCACTAGATTAAAATTAATAAAAGATCAATCAGCGGAAACAAAACTCATTTCTAAAGACAGACCATTCGGAAAAGTAAGTGGTTTGTTCGGGCAAAAACTACCTTCTGATTCTTTTAATTCATCGACTAAGAAAGACATTCGATTTATGCCAGATATAAAAGAAATCGATGCACGATCTGAATGGCTATCTAAAACTGTTGAAAGTCAAAATTTTCAGGATTTTATTACTCGTAAAGGCAAGCCTGACTTTGCTTTAAAAAATGAAAGAGGAAGTTATCTGCCTGTGCCATGGTATCATGGTGGGACTATAGGGGAAGGAAATAGGGGCAAGCTTAAGGATTGGACTTTTAAGGATAACTATATTTGGCTGAGTTCTGAAAGAGATTTCAGTCTGGAATTTAGTATGTATCGAGGTGCAGATCCCCTTCTTTATGAAGCACAGATGAGAAGTGCCAGTGATGCTGGAAATCCAATCATGGTAGCGACTAATGCATCTAATGTTTTTCATTATGCTAACCCTAAGCACATTAAAAAATTAAGAGAAAATTCTGACCTAGATTACTATGGGATTGAAGATCTGAAACTAGGAGAATGGTACGATGTTGAGCCTCATTTAAAACTCTTGCAAGACTTAGGATTTGATGGCGCTCGAATGAAGCAGGATGGTACGGAAAATGTTGTTATTTTTAATCGAAAAGACATTAAGCTAATTCAAGATGTTAATGATAAAAATAGGTCTGTTGAAGTTTCAGGGAAATTCATTGGCGATCAATTATTTTTACCGCAGCTTAAGTTTGATTTCGATGGCAAGGATTCTGCGGTAGAAATGTCTCCAGTTTCTAAAGATCGTGCACCAACCTTTTGGAAGCTTTTTAAAATTAACCCAAAAGGCATTAAGGTTTACGACAAGGTCGCTGATGTTTTAATAGATACTGGGACTCCAAGTAATGACCCTGCTAATGCTGTTGATCACTCTGCTAAGCTTGGATTAGATCCAAGAAAATTAAGGGAAGCTATGGCACGAGCTCAAGTCCGATACAATGCTAAAAACAATAGATTTTATATGCCCATACCAGTGCCGACTGAACCTCAGCCAGTACTAAAAACAAAAAAGGCTTTTAAGCTTTTCAAGGTTGGTAAAGATAAAAAACTTTACCCATTGTTTGTGAACGCAAACCAACCTGTGAGACTAAACAAATGGCAGGTGGCTGAAATGGGTGAGCAAAACCTGAAGACTGGCAAAGTTAAATCCAAGATCGGTGACTTAGCATATCGGGCAGGGTGGCACGCTAGTGACTTTCCCATGGCTTTACACATTGGGTCAAAGTCTAAGAACACTCTAGTCAAACCTGACACTAGGAGACCTGATGAGGTCTGGGCTGAAGTTGAGCTGGCTGATGATTTCGACTGGACTGAGGTTGCCAAAGAAAGGGCAGAGTACAATAAGGACGGCACTATAAAAGCAAGGACAGCCCAGATAATAGACCAAGTGCCATATAATGGACACTATCGCTATAAGACTAACCCTAACATGGTAGGGGAATGGTTAATCAGTGGACAGATGAAGGTAAATAGAGTTCTAAGCCCACAGGAAGTAAAGGACATTAACGACAGGTATAATGTTTCTGATCTTAAGAGAAGACAGCCTCAAGTAAAGCTGACAGAGAAAGATCTAAATTATATGCCATCAGTTAGTGGAGTTCAAGAGTCGGTACACGGCTACATTCCACGAGTTCAAGTAGAGATCACTGACAATCATGTAGACAAGCATTACATTCCAGACTTCTTACTAGCCAAAAAAGTTTTTCCTGTGCTCGGTGATCGCTTGAAAGTCGGATGGCATACAGCTCGGTCTGGTAATAGGTTTGAGTGCAGGGGTGGACATGATCACCCAAAGTTTGGGGGACACAAAGGACTGGTTGCTTGGGCTTGTGGGCAGTCAGGTGACAAAATTGATTCAGTTGTTGCTGGGTTGCTTAAGGGAATTGAAAGAAGTGATGGTTACGCTGCGACTGTTCTGATGTCCGAAGAGGCTCTGGCATCTAACAGGACTTACGCCAGAATAATGATGGATGAGCTTGAGTACGATTCTTTCCATGTGCAGGGCGGTAAGGCTATTGTGGAAAAATATATACAGCAAGCAGCGGAAAGCTTGGACTTGCCAATTAGAAACCTTGATGACCTAAAGGCAGTGACTCCGACAATGGTTTTTGAGCTTAGAAAAAAATTATTAAGTCGAGTTATGCCAGCAGCCTACAAGCGTGAAATAAAAAAGAATGCTCCTAAAGGCTATAAGGCTATAGACTGGAAAGATCTCTACCAAAGCCTTGCTTCCTATAGAGACGCTGATGGCTATAGGCATGGAGACATAATTCATATTCTTAAGTTCGATATAGCAAACCCAATGATAGACTTAAAAGATATTGGTGCAACTCCTGACCCGACTTATGATGTAAGCTTTCGGGGTACTGCTGTGCACTCAATGGAGGGTCATGTGTCAGCTTTTGATCTCTTTAAGGAAGGCTTAGATGTGTTTGCTTATGATGAAGATTTCAATGCAATGGAAGGGAAGAAAACAAATCCACAAAGAACAATCCAGCCAGACAGGAGTTTAGGCAGTAGTTCATATAGGGTCATGCAGATGCGAACGGCACACGATTTAATGCAGAGACCTTTGACAAAAGAAAACACGCTGCCAAGCAAACCAATTAAGTATAAACCAAAAGTTAAGGCTGACGAAAAAAGCCTGTACTTCAGAGACCAGAGAAATACAAAACTTAGAAAAGAAAAGGAATCACTATTATGAAAACTGTAGAAAAAAAGAAAGCACCAGCCAAAGAAATTAAGAAAAAAGCTCCAGCTGACAAAAAAGTTGTAAAGCAGAACTCCGCTGGAAATAGGGGCAATACGCCCTTAGCCAGATAATTTTTTAAATCAAATGTAGCTTTCTTTCATTTGGTACTTGCTTTCTGTGTACACATAAACTATATCTGTATGCATGAACAACGAACAAGTATTCGCACAAGGGAACAACGCCATCAACTGGGTCAAAAAAGGGTCTTACCAAATTAATGGTTATGACAAGTCTGGGGACTTAATCTACACCCTTAAAAACAAATGGGCATTAGGTTGGTGGTATTTGCAAAATGTTTGGGAGGGATATGAGGTTGGGCAATTCGACTACCCATCACTTAAAGCCTACGCTAAAGCCGAAGAAAATTACAAAACTTTATAAGGAGACCAACCGAATGAACATTTACCAACAATTTCAATTACCTAATGACGAGGACAATAATCTTCGCCACAAAGCAATCTACGCATCAGTTAAACAATGGCTTGAGCATGAAGACCAAGATTTAACAATTAAGGAAATCTGCGATCAGTTGAGATCAGTCGAAGATGTTGTCACAGGAAGACCTCCATGCGTTACCACTAAGGAAGGCATTCTTGAAAACTTTGCTTTGTATCAGGTAGCTTTTACCTTTGAGAACGAAATTAACAACTTACTTGAACTAAACTAAGGAGACCAACCACATGAACAACAAATACCGCATACAATATCAGAGAATTAGTAACCCAGAGCATAGCAGAGCTAGAACACAATGGTGGGACTCATTTAAAATAATTGAAGCACCAACTTTTGATGATGCCATTGCCAAATTCATTGAGAAGCACACCTTTATAATTCTTAATGATGAAACTCTTGGTTATTGTGTTCCCTACATTGATAAATGCACCGAAGAAAAATAAGGAGCTAACCACATGAAACTTAAAAAAGCATTTAACCAAGCTAGAAACTTTGAACTTACATGGTATCCAGAAGGGTGCGCATCAGATCAAATCAAGATCACTAAAGCAGCTGTAAAGAGGGATATCAAACCCTGCTGTGAGAAATATCTAGATTGTGATGGAGACCAGTTTTCCGACAGTGAACTAATCTGGTACGGAGAGGGTGGAGAAATTATCTGCAGTTATGACATTGAAAGAAATTTACTTACTATTGGTGCTTAGTCTTGACATCACTTGAATAAGACCCATAAAGCTTAATTACGGCATGAATTTTCATCTAACCAGCGCCGAGGACTGCAAATCCTCTATTCCTCAGTTCGATTCTGAGTCGCGCCTCCATTCCCCTCTAAGGGAATTTGAGGGGATTGTTAATAAATCTCATGCTTCTGTTGTTGAAGAAAAAAAGCTTTCAGGATACAGATATGGTTCTGTGCAAATACCAGTTACCCTGACTGATCACGGCAGCTATGTTGGTTTAAATTTCACTTATAAAAATACCTCCCACTCTCACAGACTTTATATTGCACTAAGTGAATTAACTGGAAATGACATATCTACCACTATCGAAAAAGTGTGCCGAAAAATTGACGGCACAGGCACAATTAAGGATTTACTTGATCTTTACCTTGAGCATGGCACTGGTAGCGAGCCTACCAGAAAGAAGAATGTAGCACATATAAAAGATCTATTTTCGAGGGAGGGTTGGGATCTTAGTGACTCAATAAAATTTTTATCTGAAGTTGACGAGCTAGGTCGGACACTCCCAGAGAGATGGGAAGCGATATTTAATCTGCCCCACAAGCTTCGGCAGATAAGGTCTATTTTTGGTCGCAAAAACCTGTTGTTGTTCAAGCGTAATGGCTGGGATACTAGTTATTTTGGGAATTTCTTGGCGTTTATTCCTGAGACAACAGTATCCCAGCCTTTTACTACTGATGACAGCGAGGTAGATCACATAATTAATTTCTTTAATGGGGCTAGGGAGCAGCACCCTATATTTTATGATATTTATATGCTGGCTTTTGGCTGCGGTCTCAGGAAGTCAGAAATTTATCAAATTGAGTACTCCAATTTTACGACTTTTAATGGGCAGCATTTCTTGCTGCTCCCTTTCGCTACTAAGCGTAGCAAACTGAAACAAACGAATCATGTCGAAAAAGTAGGTATTTCTCGACAGGTCTACGATCACTTTACCTGCCGAGAGCAAGCTGGCAGAGTAGTGCACGGAGGTGAGAGACTCCATCGTAGATTCGTTTCATTTTTAAAGAGCGAGCTTGGCATAACCGAGAACAAGGCGTGTCATAGATTAAGAAAGATATTGGGGGCTAGATTGGCATCTACCGCTGGCATATTCCATGCAGCGAAAACCCTCAGAAATTCGGTAGCAGTGGCAGAGAAGTATTACTCTGACCTGACAGCCCACCGAAATGAACTAGAGGTGTAGGACAGGGGAAGTGGTATACATAAATAATGACTCACATGGCATAACTGTGCCTACTTTGTTAACCAAAAAACAAATACAGGTTAACAATATTACAGTAAGTACTGATGGTAATGATGTTACCATAGAAACAAGTGGCGAGTGGAAGGGTAAAATAAAGGATCTTTTAGAAATTATTATGGAGGTTACAAATGTCGATTAATTCCCAAAAGAAAGGGGCAAGATATGAGCGCGAGGTAGCTGAAATCCTTAGAGGTTATGGCTACGAGGCAAAGCGAGGCTGCCAACACGCTGGGGGTCATGACTCTCCAGATGTAGCTTGCCAAGATTTTGCCTGTCATATCGAGGCAAAGTATGTGGAGAAATTAAATATCTGGAACGCATTTGAGCAGAGCGAGAGAGATGCCCCTGCAAGTAAGCCAGCCTGTGTAGTGCACAGGAAAAATCACAAAAAATTTTCATTAATCACTCTGAGATTTTCAGACTTCTTAGAGTTAATCCCAAAAAAACAAGAACAACCAAATGAATGAAGACAATAAAATCGTTCCTTACATGGAACAGAAGAACATTAATACTGCACTTGCGAAAGCTCAGGCAGAATTACAGAACCCCAAGAAAAACCAGAAAGGATATGGATACAAATACGCTGGACTGGATCAGACTGCATCGCACATAAATCAAGTCTTAAATAAGCATGGGCTAGTCTTACAGCAATTATTGCAGGATCAGGAGCGTGAAGGTCACTGGGTTTGTGTAGAGACTGTGATCAAACACATTTCTGGCGAGCAATCGCAGCCCAGCTTCATTGCCATGCCAGTTGAG